>Ga0207877_10074_pt1 | contig 68635 bp, 36 predicted proteins | sample LinPmetageLP29_FD_184046 | JGI IMG/M metagenome (GOLD analysis project Ga0207877, IMG submission 184046) | Marine viral communities from the Pacific Ocean - LP-29 (SPAdes) | ecosystem: Environmental > Aquatic > Marine > Oceanic | place: Pacific Ocean | collected 2009-08-23
GCCTAGGGTATAGAAGGGAGATATATCTAGATAGAGAAGCTAGTTTAGTTTGATTAATTTTATAGTATTTTAGTTAGGATAAATATATTTAAATTTAGTAGATAGGGGTAGGTACGTTACTCGCTTACCGAGTACGTTATAGAGTATAACTAATTTATAGCTAAGTCTTAGTATATAATCTATTAGTTTTACTAGATCGAGAGAAAACTATCTATAGTTTATTATCTCTAAACCGATAGTATAATAGAGAGAGTAAATACGACAGTAGAAGCTTCTATATAAGCCTATATAAACTATATTTAGAATAATTAATCTAAACTACTTTTAATAGCTAAACTTATAGTAAATAGTTATATTAATATATCTACTAGAATAAGCCTATTCTTCCTAAGCTATAACTACGATCTCTTACTATTCGAACCTACTAAAGATTAGGAGAACGTTACTTTAGAATTAGAATAAAGCTTAATCTAAGCTAGAGAAGTAATATATAAAATATTAAGAAAGGATTAGACTAAGTAGGAGCCTCTCTTACCTAGGCCTAATAAAAAATAAAGTACTAAGTAAATCGTTATTATAATATTACCCTAGGATATTAGGTAGGTAAATAGGTCTAGCTAAATCTTAAGAATATTAAGACTAATTATATTAGTAAGAAGCTAGACTAGAGAAATACTAAATATAAAGTATAGGATATTATTAGTATTTATTTAGTATATCTTAATATCCCTACTAGGATTTACTTAGTCTTCTATATCGATCTACTCCGCTTTACGAATATGGATTCTTTTCTACCCTAATAAAGCGACGATACCTTACCTTTTTAGTATTAGTCGATAGGGAAAGAGAATAGAAGATCGAGAGGATTATCGGTAAGATTCGGATAAAATAAAGATAGACGTAGTAGCTATAATACGAGATTAAATAAACTAGTAGTTAAGTACGTACGATAAGAGAGCCTACTACTACCTTAATAGATATAATTACCCTAGATTAATAGATATATAATACCGAACTATACTATATACTAGATAGGATACTACGATAGAGACCCCTATCGGCCGAAAAAGAAAATAATATAGCCTAATTCGAGGTTAGAAGCTATATAAGTAGTCCTAATAGCTAGAGAAAACTTTTTCTACCTATAATAAAGAGAGGGGGTATTGTTATAGGACTCTTATATAGTTACGAGATTCGTTATTGCCTAGGGCTACGCGATATTATTCGCGCTAAGTTACGTATCTTATACTTAGGATAAAAACCCCTAAATCCTACGATCCTATTTCTATTCCTTAACGAATCCTTCTTATATTAAAGCGATAACTATAGATAGTATAAATCTAGTTTAATCCCTTATATAAACTACTAAGTAGGATAGCCTAAAATTATATAGTAATATATTAAGAACTATAACTTCGTTTTGCTCTATTATTAGTCTACTAGTACTTCTAACTATTATAAAAAATATTATATTAGTACCGATAGCTATATTAGTACTAAAAGGTTCAATAAATTACTTTATATAAAGTAGATAAATATATATATCGGAAGCTACTACTTATTTTACCCTCGAGTAATATATAAGAGTTACTATAAAGTATACTATGATACTATAAATAGTTATTATTGTCGAGATATAAAGTCATCCTTTATTATATTTACTATATATATTAAGCTATCCTACTTAGTAGTAGTTAACGTTAGTCTATATTTTTAGCGTAAGATAGTTTACTTTTAGCAAGAATCTAATTATGCTAAACTATTATTAATTAGCTCTACTACTAAGTATTATATTTTATAGTAAGATAAGATATCTTTAGTAATATATTAAATCTACTATAGGTTTAATATAGAATATCTTAGATATATATTATTAGAACTAAGTAAGTAATATTTTTAATTATAGTTACTAATAGTAAAATAAATCGGTTCTAAGCTATAAATAGATAGATATATTAAAAGGGGAATAAATTTTTCTTAATAATAATAGTTTTAATTAACGTTAATTCCTATAGAGTCGATTATATTACCGAGTTAATTGCCGCTAAATACTATAGTAAATACTAATTTTCTGTAATATAATATCGTAATAACTAACGTAGTAATCTAGGTATACTAATAGCGATAAGTATCCCTATAATATATATAAGTTTCAAGGGAATCTTAAGGTCGGATAAAAGATTACGACGGTTTAGCTATATAAAAGCTAGCTATAGATATATATATTAGTATCTATAAAAGCCCTAATTATTAAAATCTATATTTTACGACTTCTACTATTTATTTCAAAGTAATTAATTGCCTTAGTATATATTCGAGTCGATAGTAATTAACGTTAATAATAAAGATATATTTTCTTTATTTAGAAAATATATAACTAGCTTAAAGAGAAAAGTATATTATAGAATTAGTATATAATATTGAAAATATATATATATACTATAATATCGAAGTATTAATATATAGTAGCTTACTAGAAAGGGATAAGATAAGAGACTAAGAAGAGATTTATACTAACTATAAAAAAGACCTGTAAAAGTCCTAAAAAGACAAATATAGATCCTTTTATAGTTACTAGAAAATTAAGTTCTAAAGACAAATAAATATTTAAATCGCTAAAAAAATAAATTAAATATATTTACCTTATATATTTTTCTACCTTTTTATAGCCTTCTTATTAGTCGAGTACCGTTTACTACTACTATAGGGCCTATCTATATTTATCCTATTAAAACTCTTCTCTAGTTTCTACTAATATTTTTCCCTTGCTCGGATCTCTTTTAGATTTTATATACTTATTTAACTTATTTATCTACTATTACTACTATATAAATCGTTAGGTCGATATAATATAATATAGCTACGTTAAGGTAGCCTAAAATTCTTCTAATAAAATAAATAAAAGTAGTACTAGTTTATAGCTAGCTTTAATTTAATTTTATACATAAATTTATTATTTTAGTTAGGCTTTTCTCTAATCTAACTTTCTTTCTTTAGGAACCTTCTTTTTTATTTCTACTTTATAGATTATTCGTAACTTCTAAATAACTTTTATATTATCTATATAAATCTTTAAACTTTAGTTTTTATATTTAGAAAATTCTATTTCTTTATATTAGACTAGATATAAACTTTTCGTTAGTAAATTTTAATTTTTTTTATTTAGTTAATCTTTTATTATTTTCCAATATATTTAGAGTATTATCTAAAGTATATAGCCTAACCCTAAAATAATATTCTATACAAAGGAATTATAAAAAGTAGGCTAGGATATAGGTTATATAATTTATATAGTAGGGCCTATTAACTACCTATATGAATAGGATATATATATATATATATATATATATTTAGATCTTTTTTGGATGTTTTATTCTTTCTATAATTCTTATAATTCTTTACTCTACTATACTATTTATACTTCTAATAAAAAGGCATATAAATAAAATATAAAAGATTATAGAAGATATTTATAGAAAAAATAATACCTACTAAATAGATATCGTACTTAGTGTTAGGGTATAGGGCGGACGGAGATAGATTAAGAGTTATTAACTAGATTCTCTATAGTTAGGCTATATATAGATATATAGATAGGACGTAGCTCGAAGAGCTATAATAGGTATAAAGGGAAATTAGGAATATAAATAAGGTAACGGTTACGTATAGGGGCGGTTAGATAGGATAGTATAGGTTAGGGTTTATACCGTAATACTTAGTTACTATAGTTAGAAAATAAATAACTAGATACTAAGTAGAAACTTTATTTAAATATAGAGGGTTAAATAGATAAAAAAAGTATATATTTTAAGTTAGATTTAGCCTACTATCTCTAGAGATTATAAGAAAGGCTCTATAGTAAATAGATATCAATATATAACTATAGACTTATCGAATCTTTTAAATAGATACTAAACTTATCTTTTTAGGCTAAAAAGTAATTAGCTAAATAACGTTAGTTACTCTAAGTAGGATAATCTACTAATTTTAGAATATTTATATTATATTATTCTTTTAGGTAGTTACTATACCCCTCGGCCGGTCTTAAAGTAGCTAGGAATCTATTAACTAAAAAAGGTATAATAAATTAGCTATATAGACTATAAAAATAGGGAACTTATACGTATAGTAGTATATATTATTCTAGTCCCTAATAGTATGCTAACGTCGACTATATAGGAACCTAAATTATATCGATACTTATATAAATAGGTATAACTAGGCTTAAATCGAAGGTAATTGCTTATTTAGTAGATTATATCTAGCGTTAATAACTACTAAGCCGATTACCGCCGAATACTATATTAAATACTAATATATTAATTTACTATAACATAAGTATCCTATTAGCAATAAGTATTCTCTATAATATATATAAATTTTATAGGGTATCTAAAAGTCCGATAGTAATAATTGATAAACCACGACATAATTAGCTTTATAAACTAGTATTATATATATTAGCGCTATTCTTTTACCGAGAATTACTAGGTTCTAGTAAAATACTATTTTAGCTATATAGAATATAATCGTATAGTTTACTATCTATATAAGCCCTAAATACTAAGACATAAATCTATATTATAAGATTTTTATTATATATTTTAGGGTAATTAACGTTATATATAGTCGTAGAATAGGCCCCTAACTATTAATATTACGAGAAATAGCTAATTTATTACTCTCGAAGTATAGTTCGATCTTTATTAATATAGTCGGCTATAAATAGGTTAAAAAATTTACTAATAGTCTTCTAAACGACTTTATATACTTCTTTTATCGCTATAACTATAGACGTATAAAATATAATCCTCCAAAGGTAATCTAGGAGTAGTTTAATAATATAGAATCTACGATTTAGTAATATAAGATTCGTAAGAATAATTATTATAATTTTCGATAAGGCTAAGTTTATAATAAGGTTTATAGCTAAATATAAAATAATTATATAGGCTAAATATTATAGTTAGGATAGTAGTTTTATAGCCTAGGAATCGAGAATAGTTTAGTCGAAATTGTTTATATACTTAAATAAATACTATCCTTTATAATTATATATAAAGATAAGTATTATAAAATTAGTACTTTTAGAGCTATTAAGAACTTTTAGGGATTATATATAATTATATAGTTTACGATTCTCTACTATAATTTTTTATAATTAGTTACTTTTTATTTATTCTTTATTATTAGCGCTCTATAATAGAAAAAGATATCCTATCTTTTCTAATTTTTTTTTTTGAATTAGTCTCTATTCTTATCTTAATAATTATTTTATTTATCCTATTCTTTTACTAAGTATTGTTCCTTACCTAACTAATAGATCGAATATCCTACTAAAATAGCTTTTTTGAATAGTACGATATATAAATCTATTTAGTTTAAGGATCTCCTAGATAACTAATATTTTATAGTTAGCCTAGATAAATAGATAAACAATAATATTAGTCTATAAGAGCTAGCAAAATAGTTTATTCTAGCAACTAATAGTCGTAAGACTAAGTAGTATTAGCTTCTAATTCTAGATAGATATAGTAGTTATTTAATTCTCTACTTCGACTAGATATATACTAAAATTACGATTATACTAATCTATATAACGTATAATCTCTAAGAGTTATAAGTAGCTTCGAAACTACTAATTTTATAATATATACCTTTATATATAATTATAGTAGTACTTATCTAGCTATATTAATAGTTTTCGACTAGACTATTTACGATTCTTAGGCTATAAAACTACTTTTCTAACTATAATATTTACCCTATATAATTATTTTTATATTAGCTATAAAACCTATTATAAACCTATATTTATAGCGATAAGAGAAGTATAATTAAAGTCGTTTAGGATACTATTTAGTAAATCTTCAAACCTATTTATAGCCAAGTATATCGATAGGGAGTAAACTATACTTCGAGAGTAATAAATCGGCTATTTCTTATAATATTAATAGTTAGGGGCCTCTCTCTATATATATAACGCTAATTAATACTAAATAGAGTACCCTAAAATATATAGTAAAAGCCTTATAATATAGATTTATATCTTAGTAATTAGGGCTTATATAGGCAGTAAACTATAAGATTATATTCTATATAGCTATAATAGTACCTTGCCTAAACCTAGTAATTCTTAGTAAAAAAATAATACTAATATATATAATACTAGCTTATATAGCTAAACTTTATCGGAATTTATATATTATTATTATTATTAGACTTTTAGATACCCTATAATATTAATATATATTGTAGAGAATACTTATCGCTAATAGGATACTTAAATTATAGTAAATTTATACGTTAGTTTTTAAGATATTTTATTATTAAAAATTAATATTTAATATAATATTTAGTAATTAGCCCGGTAGTATAATTAGCTTAGTAGTTATTATTATTAGAAAATTAATCTTCTAGAAATATAATATCTAAATAATTATATCGCTTTTTAGTTTCGAATCGGTCGAGTATATCCTAATTAGGCTTCTACCTAGATAGTCGTATAGCTAAGTTGATATATAGATATTTATCGAATTTATACTTCTTATTATCTAGTACAGCTTTATAAAGATATAGCTTCTTTTTCTGTTTAGATATTTAGTTCTAATGAGACTAATTTAGGCCTATTTTTTTTCTATATTAGGCCTTATTCTAGAATATCGTAGTATAAGTAATATAACTAGACCCCTCTCTAGGTTAGGGAAAATATAGGTACCTTATTTTAATATCGTTACGATACTACTAGGTTAGTTCTTAAAAAGGTATAATCCTACCTTTTTTCTACCTAGGACCGAAGTTTTCTAGGTCTAGATTTAGGTAAAAGTAGTCGATATTAGCCGAATTATATCTAGAAAATTTTAGGCTACGTAATAGGGTACTTAAATCTCTACGATATCTATCCCTAGGGTATTAATATATATATTATCCTATTATTCTAGATTAGTACTTAGACCTAAGGTTTACTAAAGTATCTAATATTATATAGTTATAGTCTTTAGTAACTATATAGCTAAATATAGGCTAATTTTATCCTTAATTAGATTCTTATTAGTATAAGATATATTAGTAGAAATCTAGCCTAGAACGCTCTATAGATTATTCTTTAGGGTATTATACTCTTTTAGATTAAGGTTATATTCGTAGTATAGATAGGTAGCTATCTCCTTTTAGTAGTTATTAAGGTTAGCGATACTAGTAGCGTCGATAGTAATATCTTTAGCCGATAGGTAGGCTAGTTTAATTAGTCGAGGGGTTTCTCTAGGTAGGTCTAGATTAATGTATTTATCCTAAATATCGCGACCGATAGTATATACTCTAATTTAGAAGAACTAAAGTAGCTAATTATTAGGGCCGCTTAGGGTAATAGTTATACGTTGTTTAACGACTATAATAGATAATAATAATTAGTAAACGATAGATATAGAAAATGATAAATAATAGTAGAAGTATATTAATTAGCTATTCATAATATATAACTTTATATAACCGTTAGAAAGTAGATAAAGATTGATAATTCCTAGTATACTAGATAGTAGCTAGTCTTATAAACTTTATAGTTTAGGGCCTGACGAAGATTATATAATATAATAATTAGCCCGGCTCTATATCCGATCGGCTAATAATATAGCTAGAAAATAATATATAAAAATAAGAAGTATAAAGATATATATAAGAGAAAAAGTAAGTTAGGTTTATTAGGATAAACTACCTACCGAGCCTAATTGATAGGACGATATACTAAAATATATATATAAAGCTGAATTTCTATAGGCCGCCGAAACTAAATTTCGCTAACTTAAAGCTATAAAAACCTAGACCTTAATTAGCCGAAACTAGATATATAACGAGTATTAGGCTAATTATACTACTAATAGGCCTAACGATGCCCTCGATATTAGGTAATCCTATTAAGATAGGTCTTTATATAAGGCCGATTAAAACGGCTTTCTAACCTAGTTTAAGGCTTAATTATATATCTAGGTTCTTATAGCTTTAAGTTAGCGAAATTTAGTTTCGGCGGCCTATAGAAATTTAGCTTTATAGAGATATTTTAGTATATCGTCTTATTAGTTAGGCTCTATAGGTTTATCCTAATAAATCTACTTAGGCTAAATAACTAATATAGTAGCGAATACGGCAAGATATCGGTCGATATCAGAAATAATAGTTATATATACTATCTAGGACTACTTATTTTTTCGGCGTTAGTAATAGTAATCGGCCGTGTTTAGAGTTATCGATCTCTATAAAGCCTAGGTCCTAGTAGGCTTATATAGTTTATTATAGATAGATAAGTCGAGAGTCTCTAATACTAATATATTCGATAACGCCCTCGAATTCTAATTAGCTAAGAGGCTCCGTAATAGCTAGTCGGCCTATACTATCGATTAATTCTAGGTACGTTAAACTATAGAAGGATAACTTATCGAAAAAATAGTCCCTTATAGTAATAGTTTTGTTAGTTCTAGGGACCTATATACGCTATAAGTTCGAGGCCTTATAGCCGATGAGATAGCTAATTATAGCCTTTTTTTTGTTGTAAGATAGAAAGTAATTAGATTAATGATTCTCTATCTAATTTTCGGGGATATATTTATACGTATAAAAGTAGAGAATTAAAAAGCAAAAAATAGGAGGCCTTGTACCTTATCGATGATAATAAGAAGCGGGGTTTAACTAATAGTATGCTATAGCTATATTAGATAGAAATAAAGTAAATATAGGTCGAAATAAATAAGGATAAATAATATAGAAGTAGATAATATCTATATTAAGCTAGATATACCTACTAAATACGGTTAGGCGATAGCGGCCTACCTAATTAGGTTAGGCTAGGATAACTAATATAGTTATATTATTAGTATAGTTACCGAATATTCTAATAGTACTTTATATTTTTTAATATATTTAATAGAAAAAAATATAAAAGAAGCTAGAACTACTATAATATTTTAACTATATTTTTTAAGTTATCTTGCTATTTATACCTTTTTAACTCAAAAAACGACCTAAATAGCTATAAACTAATAAATATATCTTAACTATACTAAAATATATAGTTATAGATATATACTTTTTTATCAATAATATTTTATATATAATTGCTTACGGTATTATCTCTTAGTCTAAAGGATAAATATATTATTTATCTAGATAGTAACTTTATATATATATTAAGCTAAGTAAGCTATAGTTATAATAATATTATTAAATAGTAGATTCCTTATAATTAGCTCTTTATTTTAAATAGTATTTAGATACTTAGATCGCTATTAGAGATTATTACTTAGGCTTATTATACGATCTATCTAAAGTATACGATAGATTTAGTTAACTACTAGTATAAAAACTTTAAGTAATAGATCTTTCTACTTATTAGTAGTATTTTAGGTACCAATATTTAGTTAGGATAAATATAAAATAAAGGTTTAGATAAAGGTTAATTAGGCCTTATAGTATTATATCCCTTATAGCTAAACGTCGCTATATGTATTAATCGGTCTTGTAAATATATAAAGATAGAATAAGGCTAGGAATAAAGAAAAAGCGGTAGCTCTATTTACTAACAACCTTTTAGGCTATTAGTAGGCTTTAGCTATACGGTACTCTTAGCCAAATAATAAAAAGTTCCTTTCTATATTTCTCTATAGTATATAACTAGTTTAGCGAATCTATCTCCCCCGGATATATAGGCCTCTATATATTAATATAAGAGTAAAGTTTGCTATATAGGACTCGATAGACGGGTTTAGGCCCTAATAGCATCCGCTACTTCTAAGTACGACTCTTAACCTACTTTCTATCTTATGCTCTACTAGTTATAATATAGCGTTTAGTATATTTTGACTCTACCCCCAAAGGTCCTTAGGAATATTCTCTTAGCTAGTATATCTTTTGTTATACCTAGAAGGAGATATTAAGAAAATTATTATTAACGGCGTTCGGTAGGCGTTACCTACCTATAGAATACGTTCTCCGTTAGGATAGTACGACCTAGAATCTAGTTTATATAGCTTTTAGTATTTAGGATAGGTAGTAGGATAATAGTATTAAACTTATATATCTACTAACTAACTATATCTTTCTAACGTATTCGGTAAGCGAGTAACGTATATAAGCGAGTAACGTACCTAACCTAAAATATGTCTATAAAAAACTACTTAACTAATTTAACTACCTACTATACTACTAATTCGCTCCTAAATCTCTTAAAACTAAATATATTAAGAGGGTAGGGTCTTATTAGCTATCTAGGCTATAAAGAATTAAGAAATTACTACTATTCGTAAAATAGTATATCGATTTAAAGTCCCTAAACCTACCTTACGCTACTACCTCCGAGGCGTCTCTTATTATATATCTTTATACGTAAATAGCTATAAATTAACCGAATTTAAAAAGAAAACGATTCGGAGATAGATTATCTTACTTAATAAACGTAGAGTAGCCTTTTAGCCTACTATCGTACGAGAAACTACGAATCTTCTTCTTAAAACCTATAGAACTACCTCGGTTTAAATAGTTAGGGAAAAATAGGTTTATAACTTTATAAAAAGATATTCTAAACTATTAAGCCGATTCTCGAGATAGTATAATTATAAATATATAAAATATAAAGAGCTAAAAGTTATTAGAGAATAGTTTACGTTTATCTAAAAAGCTATTATCGAGAATAGTATCGATTCGGACGATATTTATAACTTTAATAAGACTAATTTTACTATAAGATTAACTACGACTATAAAAATTATTATAAGAGCGAAATACTATGATTAGTAAGTAGTTTTATAACCTAGAAATCGCGAGTAGGTAACTAGTATCGAGTATACGAATACTTTAGGTTAAGCGCTTCTTTTATATATTATTTTTAAGAATAAAGTTTTTATCGAATCTTAGTTCGATAACCTTCCGAAAGATTAGAGATTCGAAGTAAGCCTAAATATATAGACCTCTAACGAAATTAGGCTTCGATAGCTTAAAAAATACTTTATTCTATCGACTTCTTTATAGTTAAAAAGATAGTATTAGCTTTTAGTCCTCGATAGTTATAGAAGCTATTTAACCCTAAGGTTCGACTAAATCTATAAAGAAAATAATATTATTCTAATCTATATACTTATACTTTTCTCGTATCTTTTATAGCCGCTTAATATTAGCTATTTTAAAGTTTTTAAGTAATTATATAGTCGGATAGTCGAAATAAAGATATATTTTAGGACTAACTATATCGATAAGCTTAATTTTCTTAAGGCGTATCTATCTACCTAAATTAAGGTATATAAACCGAAGACTATTAAAAATAGTTTTACTACTACTAGTTTAGTCCTTTTCTACCCTAATTAAGTACTCTCGAAGTTTAATATTTATCTTCGAACCTTAATACCCTCTCCTAACCTAGGGTAGTAAATTAAGCTAGAATTTTATACTAAAAACCTTTTCTACTAAGAAAGAAGTACGTCGATAGGCTTTATTAATTAAAGCTCTACTTTATATAGATTTACGAAGCCTACTAAGCCTATCAGATTATACGTTAAATTAACTTATTAAAAGCTTCTATCTTATTCTATATAATACTATATTTCTAGCGAGAGAAAATAGTAAATTATATACTACTAATAAGAAATAGAAGCAAAAATAGACTTAGTTAACTAGGTATATAGCCTACGAAAAGAATCTCTCGATTTAAGAGGCTTATAAACTACGTATAGAGCCTACTAAAACCTAAAATAATAGCTCTAGTAAGTAGGCTATAGAGGGTTTATAGCCGTATATATAGGGCTAGAGAGGATATAGAATATATAGGCGCCTAGGGTATAGAAAAAAGATATATCTAGATAGAGAAGCTAGTTTAGTTTAATTAGTTTTATAGTATTTTAGTTAGGATAAATATATTTAAATTTAGTAGATAGAGGTAGGTACGTTACTCGCTTATATACGTTACTCGCTTACCGAGTACGTTATAAAGAAATCGATAGAATAAAGTATTTTTTAAGCTATCGAAGCCTAATATCGTTAGAGATCTATTTATATAGGCTTACTTCGAATCTCTAATCTTTCGGAAGGTTATCGAACTAAGATTCGATAAAAACTTTATTCTTAAAAATAATATATAAAAGAAGCGCTTAACCTAAAATATTCGTATACTTAGAACTAATTATATATTTACGATTTCTAGGTTATAAAACTACTTACTAATTATAGTATTTCGCTCTTATAATAATTTTTATAGTCGTAGTTAATCTTATAGTAGAATTAGTCTTATTAAAGTTATAAATATCGTCCGAATCGATACTATTCTCGATAATAGCTTTTTAGATAAACGTAAACTATTCTCTAATAACTTTTAGCTCTTTATATTTTATATATTTATAATTATACTATCTCGAGAATCGGCTTAATAGTTTAGAATATCTTTTTATAAAGTTATAAACCTATTTCTCCCTAACTATTTAAACTAAAGTAGTTCTATAGGCTTCGAGAAGAAGATTTATAGTTTCTTATATAGTAGTAAGCTAAGGTACTACTCTATATTTATTAAGATAATCTATCTCTAAATTATTTCCTTTTAGAATTCGGTTAATTTATAGCTATTAGTACGTAAAGATACGCGATAAAGGATAGTAGCGTAAAGTAGGTTTAGGGACTTTAAATTAATACGCTACTTTACGAATAGCGGTAATTTCTTAGTTCTTTATAGCCTAGGTAGCTAATAAGAGCCTACCTTCTTACTATATTAAATTTCGAGAGGTTTAAGGCTAAATTAGTAGTATAGTAGGTAGTTAAATTAGTTAAGTAACGTATTCGGTAAGCGAGCGGCGTATATAAGCGAGCGGCGCACCTAACCTAAAACGCGTCCATAAAAAACTACTTAACTAATTCAACTACCTACTATACCACTAATTCGCTCCTAAACCCCTTAAAACCGAATATAGTAAGAGGGTAGGATATTATTAGCTATCTAGGCTATAAAGAATCAAGAAATTACCGCTATTCGTAAAGTAGCCCGTCGATTTGAAGTCCTACAAACATCCTTACGCCGCCGCCTCCGTAGGAGTAAAAATCGCGCGACTTTACGCGCTAATAGTTATAAATTGACCGAATCTAAAGAGGAAACAATTCGGAGATAGATTATCTTACTTAATAAACGTAGAGTAGCGCCTCGGCCTACTACCGTACGAGAAACTACGAATCTTCTTCTCGAAGCCCGCGGAACTACCCCAGTTTAAATAGTCGGGGAAAAATAGGTTTATAACTTTGTGAAAAGATATTCCGAACTATTAAGCCGATTCTCGAGACACTATAATTACGAACGTACGAAATACGAAGACCTAAAAGTTATTAAGGAATAGTTTACGTTTATACAAAAAACTATCATCGAGAACGGCATCGATTCGGACGATATTTACAACTTTGATAAGACCGATTTCGCGATAGGATTAACTATAACCGTAAAGGTAATTACGAGGGCTAAATACTACGGTTAGCGAGTAGTTTTATAACCTAGAAATCGCGAGTAGGTAACTAGTATCGAGTATACGAATACTTTAGGTTAGGCGCTTTCTCTATATATTATCTTTAAGGGCAAAGTTTTTATCGAATCTTAGTTCGATAACCTTCCGGAGGATTAGAGATTCGAAGTAAGCCTAAACGGATAGACCTCTAATAAAATTAGGCTCCGATAGCTTAAAAAATACTTTATTCTATCGACTTCTTTACGGTTAAAAAGATAGTATCGGCTTTTAGTCCTCGACGGTTATAGAAGCTATTTAACCCTAAGGTTCGACTAAATCTACGAAGAAAACAATATTATTCTAATCTATATACCTATATACTCCTCGTATCTTTTATAGCCGCTCGATATCGGCTATTTTGCGGTATTAAAGCGGTCGTACGGTCGGATAGTCGAAACGAAGATACGTCTTAGGATTAACTATATCGATAAGCTTAATTTTCTCGAGGCGTATCTATCCGCCCGAATTAAGGCATATAAACCGGAGACTATTAAAAATAGTTTTGCCGCCGCTAGTTTAGTCCCTTTCTGCCCCGATCGGGTACTCTCGAAGCTTAATATTCTTCTTCGAACCCTAATACCCCCCCTAACCTAGGGTAGTAAATTAAGCTAGAATTTTATACCAAAAACCCCTTCTACCGAGAAAGAAGTACGTCGATAGGCTTCGTTAATTAAAGCTCTACTTCGTACGGGTTTACGAAGCCTACTAAGCCCGTCGGATCGTGCGTTAAATTAACTTATTAAAGGCTTCTATCTCGTTCTATATAACGCTATACTTATAGCGAGAGAAAACAGTAAATTACGTACCGCTAATAAGAAGTAGAAGCAAAAGCGGACTCGGTCAACTAGGCATATAGCCTACGAAGGGGATCTCTCGGTTCGAGAGGCTCGTAAACTACGTACGGAGCCTACTAAAGCCTAAAATAATAGCTCTAGTAAGTAGGCTACGGAGGGTTTATAGCCGCGTATACGGGGCTAGAGGGGATATAGAATATATAGGCGCCTAGGGTATAGAAGGGAGACGTGTCTAGATAGAGAAGCTAGTTTAGTTTGATTAATTTTATAGTGTTTTGGTTGGGATAAATACATTTGAATTTAATAGATAGGGGTAGGTACGCCGCTCGCTTATATGCGCCGCTCGCTTACCGAATACGTTAGTTTTTTATAGATATATTTTAGGTTACCTAAGGTATATTACTCGCTTACCGAGTACGTTAACTACATAACAATTAGTTATATAGATTACTAATAAATATAATATTATAATATAAAGGCTAATTACTATTTATCTTGTTTCAAAATATATACTATTTCCTATAGTTATAAATCTACTATTAACTCTAAGTTGTTCTAAAATTATAGGCTAAATAAAGTAAACCCTCTTATAATTGATATCTATATTTTAGGTAATATTTTTGGATCTAATAATTCCGCTTAAAAATCTACTATATTAATATCAATAAAATAGGAAAAAATAAGTTTTTAATAATACCTAAACTAGGAAATAATATTACTCTTACTAAGTAAGTATTAGAATCTATTTAAAAGGTTTAAAAGATATAATTCTAAAACTAAGAATTTTTACTTTATAAGATAAATCTTAAAGTAATTAACTATTATTAGAATATTCGGTATACTAATAATATAATTATATATTAGTTATCCTAGTATAGCCTAATTAGGTAGGTCGCTATCGCCTAACCGTATTCGGTAGGTATATCTAATTTAATATAGATAGTATCTACTTCCGTATCTTTTATCCTCTTTCGTTTCGACCTATATTTACTTTATTTCTATCTTATATAGCTATACTATACTATTAGCTAAACCCTACGTCTTATTATCGTCGATAAGGCGTAAGGCCCCTATTTCCTACTTTCTGATTCTCTATATTTATACGTATAAATAAGCCCTTAAAAAACTAACGTGAATCACTACCGAGTAGGATACCCCAAAATCATATAGTAAATGCAAAAGATTATATTAACCACTATAACTTCGTTTTGCTCTATTATTGGTCTACTAGTACTTTTTAGTATCATAAATAATATTATATTAGTGTCGATGTCTATGTTGATACCGTTTCTGCTAATACCAAAAATTTCATAAATTACTCTATATGAAGTAGCTAAATATATATATCAGAAGCTACCAACAATTTTAACCTAGACCAATGCATAAGGGTTACCATAAACAGTGCTAGCCTATAATAAGACCCCGTAAATAGTTATTGTTGTCGAGATATGAAGGGGTATTTTGTTATATTTACTATGTGTTTTGGGGTGTCCTACTTGGTAGTTTGTCCTACTCGGTAGTGATTTACGTGAGATAGAAAATTATTAATCTAATTACTTTTTATAGTATAACTATATCTAGACTTTTTACCTTTATATATTATATATCTAGCTATATTATTAGCTAATCGGATATAGGGTCGGACCGATTACTTTATTATATGATCTTTATGAGGCCTAAAGCCCTAAAAGATATTATAGAAAAAAGTCCAATTTTAGTATATCTATTTCTTGAATTTCCTATGCTACGCTTGCTAGAAATTTCTAGTTAATAGGTTTACCGTTTTTACTATTAAATTTAGAAACTAATATTTCTTAGTAAAAGTATTATATACGTAAAAATATATTTTACTTTATTTTTTGAGCGGTTTAGGACTAATAAGGTATAATACTATATATATAATTAAGAAAGTCTAAAATACGAATCTAAAAGAATAAACCTAGAAATTAATAATATTTCTATCTTTAAAATAAAAGATTATTTTCTATATTATTTATCCTTATTTATTTCGACCTATATTTACTTTATTTCTATCTAATATAGCTATAACGTATTCGGTAAGTAAGTAATATATATAAGCGAGTAACGTACCTAACCTAAAATACGTCTATAAAAACTACTTAACTAATTTAACTACCTACTATACTACTAATTCGCTCCTAAACCCCTTAGCACTAAATATATTAAGACGATAGGGTCTTATTAGCTATCTAGGCTATAAAGAATTAAGAAATTATCGCTATTCGTAAAGTAGCGCGTCGATTTAAAGTCCCTAAATCTACTTTACGCTACTACCTCCGAGGTATCTCTTATCGTATATTTTTACGTCTAAATAGCTATAAATTAACCGAATTTAAAAAAGAAATAATTCGGAGATAGATTATCTTATTTAATAAACGTAGAGTAGCCTCTTAGCCTACTACTATATAAGAAATTACGAATCTTCTTAAAGCCTATAAAACTACCTTAGTTTAAATAGTTAGGGAAGATAGGTTTATAACTTTATAAAAAGATATTCCGAACTATTAAGCTAATTCTTAAGATACTATAATTATAAATATACGAAATATAAAGACTTAAAAGTTATTAAAAAATAGTTTATATTTATATAAAAAACTATTATCGAGAATAGTATTGATTTAGATAATATTTACAACTTTAACGAGACTAGTTTTACGATAGGATTAACTATAACTATAAAGATAATTACGAAGACTAAATACTATAGTTAGCGAGTAGTTTTATAATCTAGAAATCGTAAGTAGATAACTAGTATCGAGTATATAAATACTTTAGGTTAGGCGTTTTCTCTATATATTATTTTTAGGGAATAACTAGAATCACCCCCTACCCCCCCCCCCTCTACTAAAAGTGGCCTAGTATAGCCGAATTATCCCCTATCAATTTTTCTGCCGCATTAATCGACCCTGGTTTTTAAGGTGTCTATTTTCTTACATGCAGAGTTTTCGTATTCTGATTCCCATAGTACAACTGCAGCTTTTAACCCCATTAAATCACTCGTTTTTTATGCAATTAAGCCATCTCCATACATCTCTATATATCTCTATTGATTATGCCTCAATCCTGATTCCCATGACACTGCTCACTACTCCGTAGGACCGTCATCCATCCCCCGCGACCGTTATCCATCTACTAGCCCTATCATCGATACCATTAATAGTAGTAGGTAGGAATAGAAATCCTAGGTTCAGCGATGCCATATTCAATGGTTTGTAATAGGTAATAGGGTATATGGAAGAGAAAAATATAGAGATATAGAGATAGATAGTAGGGGCGGTATGGAAGGCGGTAAGAAAAATCAAATTAATGGGATTAATTCGGATACACTAGACCGATTTTAGTAGGGGGGGTGATTCTAGTTATTCCCTATTTTTAAAAATAAAACTTTTATCGAATCTTAGTTCGATAATCTTTCGGAGGATTAAAGATTCGAAGTAAGCCTAAATAGATAGACCTCTTAACGAAATTAGGCTTTAATAGTTTAAAAAATATTTTATTCTATCGATTTTTTTATAGTTAAAGAGATAGTATCGGCTTTTAGTCCTCGATAGTTATAGAAATTATTTAATCCTAAGGTTCGACTAAATCTACGAAGAAAATAATATTATTCTAATCTATATATCTACGTACTCTTTATATCTTTTATAGCCGCTCGATATCGGCTATTTTACGATATTAAAGTAGTCGGATAGTTAGATAGTCGAAATAAAGATATATCTTAGGATTAACTATATCGATAAACTTAATTTTCTCGAGGCGTATTTATCTACTTAAATTAAGGTATATAAACCGAAGACTATTAAAAATAGTTTCGTTACTACTAGTTTAGTCTTTTTCTACCCTAATTAGATACCCTCGAAGCCTAATATTTATCTTCGAACCCTAATATCTCTCCTAACCTAGAGTAGTAAATTAAGCTAGGATTTTATACTAAAAATCTCTTTTACTAAGAAATAAATACGTCTATAGGCTTTATTAATTAAAGCTCTACTTCGTATAGGTTTACGAAGCCTACTAAGCTTATTAAATTATATATTAAATTAACTTATTGAAGGTTTCTATCTTATTCTATATATTCTATATAACGCTATACTTATAGCGAGAGAAAATAGTAAATTACGTACTACTAATAAGAAGTAGAAGCAAAAGTAGACTCGGTTAACTAGGCATATAGCCTATAAAGGGGATCTCTCGGTTCGAGAGGCTCGTAAACTACGTACGGAGCCTACTAAAGCCTAAAATAATAGGTCTAATAAGTAGGGTTCGGATAGTTTATAGCTATATATATAGGCGCCTAGGGTATAGAAGGGAGACATATCTAGATAGAGAAGCTAGTTTAGTTTAATTAATTTTATAGTATTTTAGTTAGGATAAATATATTTAAATTTAGTAGATAGGGGTAGGTACGTTACTCGCTTATATACGTTACTCGCTTACCGAATACGTTAGTATACTATTAGTTTCACCCCGCTTTTTATTATCGTCGATAAGGCGTAAGGCCCCTATTTTTGTTTTCTAAATCTCTGCTTTTATACGTATAAATATGCCCCCGAAAACTAGATAGAAAATCATCAATCTAATCACTTTTTATCTTATATATATATTTGCACTTCTTAATTTCATACATCATTTTCTGGCTATATCATTGGCCAATCGGATGTAGAGTGGGACCGATCATTTTATCACATAATCTTCGCAAGACCCTAAACTCTTGAGACTATCTTTCATATATATTTTTCTAAAAATTACTTTAACATTATATAATAAAAGTAAATCTAACATATTAATTTATACTCTATTGGTTTATTTAGGCCTATTTTCAATATAATTCGTTTCTTATATATATATTCTAAGTAGATTTTTTAAATTTTTAAATCTGGACTTAACTAGGTGGATTTACATCGATATAGAGCTAGAACAGAATAAAAATGTAAACTAATAGCTCTAGTAATAGCTAAATAATATTTCGGATTTCTATAATTTTTAAAAATTAATATTGTTTTGGTTTAGATTCTTCCGAGCCATAAAAAATAGACTCCTACTATAAATCTTAATATTCGTATTGAAATTTTCCGGAAAAAAAGAGTAGAATATAGTATAGAAATTCAATTCTTTGAAATTGTCTAGTTAGGAATTTTAAAGTACAAAAACAAGAATATTATCTAGTCTGTGAAAAAAAGATTTAATAGTAAGCTTTTACCTTTCCTATAACGACTCGAAACTCTTTCTATAAGCAAGTCTTTGATAGCTTACTATCAAATCTTTCCTTGTAAATCATATATCAATTACTTTATCTACTATCTCTAACCGACTTTTCTATACTAGTTAACAGTGCCTCCTCGCTTGGTCAACTTGCGACCAAGCGAGTGGGGCCCAGAGGCACGGTTATTTTATAATTTTTGCATAATTTATTGTCTATGTATATGCGCCAGAAAAACAGGGAATGTGACCGTAAGGACATAATCTACACTTCTTTACACGGTCTTACTATAATATATACTTGTCCTTATACGTAGAGCGTCTCGTTAATGTAGTGGCAAGTATCAAGTAGTCTCGATGCCTAGAATAACCGTCCCGTCGAGACCCTCTTTCCGGTGCGAGGCGTTAGCGGCGTCTAGAAACGTATATCCGTGGCTCAGCAAGGACAAGACTATGCATTCGTACCATACAGGGCTTCTTGAATTGGTAGAGAATAGGTTAACAAAAGTCCGACGGCGAAGTAACGAAGGGACAAAACGGATGCGAGCGAGAGGAAAAAGCCTTAAGGGTTGAATGCTTGGGATTGCCCTAAGTGAGCACGGTCCTGACTTGAGTTCGGCTCTGTTATGGGTAGTAAGTACGTGACGAAACTGCTACCGTTCTATCTCAAAACCTACCTCTAAAAGGGATCGGGTTACCTCGGTATAATACTATTGTCGTCGAATAGTCATGGTTCTATTATCGATTATAATAGTATAGTAGGCCCCAAGAGATTGCGTCTTCGTCTTCGTCCCCACTTATGCTACGTAGGCTGTGCTTCTACTACAAGGGGGAATAAAGGAAATAGGACAGCTCGCTCAGAATAGGGAGATGTGACTTCGTTATGTCTGGATGATTACCCCCTTCCGGCCTATGGCCTCCTCCATATGGAACCCGAAGACGAGCCGGTAGAGATCCCGCAGCCACGAATATTGCCCGCTCTGGACCATTGCTTGACATGCGCGTGCCACCTCGATGGCGCTGACACGGGCTTGGAATCCGGCACTCCTGAACACGGGATCAAACGACACCAGCTTCCGATAATTCTTCAATAACGATGTCTGCCATGGGATGGACCCAAAAGCATCCGAGGGAAGTGACTTGACAAAGGTGGACATATTTTGCGGACCGCCGCGTTGATAGCCACTGTTGATAGCAGCCTTTGTAATTAGTACCTTTAGTCGGGTGAAATTGGGATCCTCCGATATGGTCGTGACGGTGTTGGCAGACGAAGCAGTCTGTCCGGACGATCGAGACTTCTCCGAGATACTTGAGGCACCAGAGGGCCACTTGTGCGACGAACGAGAGGCATGTCCATTTCCATGCCCAAGAACGAGGATATTGGGGACTGATGCTTCATCGGGGAAAACGGTGGCCATGTCCTCAAAGATCGTTGTTGGCGTCTCAGGATTTCCGGCTTGGCCCAGCACGTCATCCGCAAAGTCAAGACCGGACTGCTGTGTAGCTTGTTGAAATGCCTGGGCGAACGTCGTTTGACTTGGTCGCGGTGTTCCCCGGTCCGAGTTGCGCATGCTGTGTAGGGTCCAGCCCTCACGGAAGATGTCACAGAGCTCCCAGCAAGCCTGCACCGCAGACCCTAGTATCTCGTCATCCAGACTTTTTTCTTCTCTCTTGCTTTGACGCATACTAAACAGCATCTCAGCCAGTGTCCAGCAGGCGCTGAGCAGAGAATCGGTTTCGGTCAAACGCGTTCGTTGTTTCATAAGGCGATGACATAGAGTTATATAGAAATCCAAAGTTCGCTCACGAAAGGCATCCGGGAGATTGCGGTCGTGCGTATTGAAGAGGTGATTGTTGAGTTCGAAACTCACCCGCAAGACCGAATCCGAGAGATCGTTGTCGCACACGCGGACTTCAAAAAGAGCCTGGCAGAAGTCTCGACAGAGATCGAGAGTCAGGTTGACTTGAGATGCGTAATCATCATCGCGCGTGTCATACAACTTCTGGCAAAGCTTCCAGCAGGATCTCCAGGCGTCCTCCTGGATCTCATCCTCGTGCGATTGCAAAACCCGTTGTCGATTAATATAGCTTAGACTAGCCAGAGTATTACACAATGTCCAGCATTCGGTGAGGGCTGCTCGTAAAGCATTGATTTCAACCTCTTTATTGCTAAAAGCGCCTGCCGTCGAATTAGCTCACCTGCCCGGATGGGTATAATTTTGCCTGTACGGAGCAGTTTGACATCGGTGTATGTACCTTCTGGAATATCTGGGAGTATGATTAGCGGATCCACAAAGGTAAAATGTTATCGACATCGAGTTGGCCACCTTCTAAACTGTTTGAATGCGTACATCCTTCGGACTCCTCAAAATCCTGCCGTGTCTGTGCGCGAGGCGTCGCTCTCTCAGACCAGTCTTTTGCAGGCGTGACGCTGGTTGTCAGAGGAGGCGGTGATATGGGACTGTTCCCGACCTTTGCAATATCCAGATATTTAGTACGCCTCCCCTTTCGAGATCGGGAGTTCAAAGCACCTTTCTGCGCCTTCCTGGCAGCTCTATCGATAAGACGTGCTCCGAGCCGGGGAAGGGCCGTTCTTCACGCTCGCATGTCTCATCAACTGGCATATTCGCCTGGGACTCGACAATAAGCTTCATGCGATGTGAAAGTGTCCGTACAGTAGGATGGAGGGATCTCACGAAGTCTCCAAATCCAGGCGGGGCATGGATAACCGACTGAGGGGGTTCGTCCTCGTCCGATCCAGTGCTGGCGCCGACTTGTGTATATCCGGTTTGAATCTGATGGAGTCAGTTACCGACTCGGACAAATCGACACATCCATATATGCTCTCGAGGCATGGAGGAGACATTATTCCTATATACATACTGTCAATCCAGGCTGTGACGTTTCAAGTCCTTGAATCGACGTCGCCGCGGCCTTGTTTTCGGTCTCCGCATCGTGCTGCTTGGAAGGACTCGCTGAGAGCGCATCCGTCGCGCCTATGGGATCCGAGTTGGAGGCCGAATGATTCGAATTCCTCGTATTCGGAAGGGGGGAACTTTCGAGAGACCTGTATGCGCGTGAGCAACTGTCATCCCTGGGGCGCATCTCGTCTTACATGTGGTCCGACCCGGTACATGGACTCAAAGTGTCTCGATACGATAATATAGACGGCGACCTGACGGCCATCATAGCCGTGCTCGTGGGCGGATTCATCTATATCTCTGACGAGGCAAAGGTTGGAAAGGGAAAAAATAAAAGAACGAGATGCCCCCGCGCAGATGGGAGAGTTTACGCCTACTGAACGGTATCGGCCCCGGTATTCCCACAGCTTGGGCACCGGTCAGTTGGTTCCAATGAAGCTCTCTGTACGAGGTCTCCTCTCAACGTCCCCGAGGCACACAGAGCTAGGCGCCTAGGATGTGACGAACATGCATCTCCGCCCCTCGGTAGCCACTCGCATCTCTCGCAGCGGAACCCGACTATTCCCTTTGAGGTTACTGGGCGCCTGCGCTCCAGACTCCCAATCGGCGACTGGAAAAAAGACCCAGAAAGAAAAAGAAAGAAAGAAACTGGACTCTCCGGTGCAGAATAGAAGATTCCCCCATGGGGGCTGTATATAGAATTGAAAGGATTGGAGTTACAAGAAGCTGTGTTGGTAAATCGCCCTGAATTTTGGGTTTGTTCTCTGCCAAAATGACCGTAAACGCCAGTTCCTGTGGTGTGTGCAACGCCAACCCCCAAATGCATGTTGTCGAGAATGACAGATACATTCCCGCTCAAAGAAAATCTAGTCTTTGCCGTTGCCGAATAGGCCACTGAAAACAAAGAAAGTAATCTCCTACGCCCTGCTTTCACTCGGTCGTGAGCCCCGGTCAAGGTAGCCGCTGTGGCCCCGATGGCCCTATAGTTCTCTCATCTCCTCCAGTCATGTCGGCGGTCTCAAGTGATTTGTAGGTCGGGGATATGTGTAGGTGGCTTCGGTGTAAACGAAGCAGAGCGAAGTTTGAAATTTCCGTCCACATTGGATCGCATGTGAAGATTCATGAGAAGCGAATGTACCAACTATACTTGGGCTTTGGACCGATCCTTCTCAGCAGAGTTGTACCTGAGAGACTTTGTTAGCCTATTATCGAACAGCTTGCAAGCTCTAGGGTTGTGGTTGCATGGATGCTTACCGGAGGAGCTTCTCGATCAGATCCACGTGGGTCATGATCATTCTGCGGCAGCAGTATCGTCGGCAACCGAGCGTGTCCATGGCGTCACTAGAAGAAATAGTCAAAGATATGCTGTGTAGAAACCAAGACTCTTTCACATACCCATCAGGAACACCCTCATCCAGCAGCTGCAGATAACGCTCCCACAAGTCACCGACGACCTAGTCTGTTGTTCAGCGAGAGCTCGGAATGTATAGGGTTTAGTTTACGTACCTTTCCACAGGAGAAGCAGCGTACTGGGATAATCATTATGGCCGAGGTCAGGATCAAGGACTAAAAGTGAAGAACTGGTGAGGTGATGGAAGCCATTTCAAACTTTTACCGCGACGGCGGTGAACGGAGTGTCGATTTTCTGCCACCAACCTCCGCCTTATTTTCCCTCCCGCCAAAAAAAAAAAAAGAAAAAGAAAAAGTGATAGGATACACTTGCCTTAACCCAATCATCTGCACGAAGCCTCGCAGAGGACAGACTCGCTCTGATCCATACCATATTTTCAGCCTAACGGTCTATCAGTTACCCTGAAAGGCCGCTACAATGGCTGGAAGCCAGTCGACAAAGCACCAAAAACGTTCCCGGGGCAGTGATGCTGCCGAAAAAGTATCGCGTTCCGGTGATGAACGAGCTAAACGGCGCCGAACCTCCGAAGGCAATGATGCCCAGAAGAGTCACCTTGCGGAGTCATCTGCTGGTGATTCCCCATCGCAAGATGTGGAAAGGCGGAAAGGCTCTGCACCATGGTCATTCTCGCGCCCAGTGGGTGGTCGATACAGCAATTTGGATCCCATTTTGACTGCGGATGAAGCGTGGGTGGTGTCCTTAATCTTAGCTTGGAAAATAAGAAGAGTCGTCCATCCTAACATATCTACCACAGGTATCTTTTCGTGGGACTCGACACTGCTGTCCAAGTCTTCTCTACTTCGACATCTCGCCTTCTGCGCACCTTGCAGATGGAAACTGGCCAAAAAGTGATTGGGTTTAAAGTTTGCCCCCCAGACCAAGACATCCTCTACATTTTCACCTCCGGTTTCGTGACCAGATGGAATTGGGATTCTGGGAAGCGACTCGCCCGGTGGGCGATAAATTCCACGACCGTGTCGATCGATCTGCCTTCCATCGAGAATGACGAGCACTCCGCGACATACTTCTCTATTGGAATCCAAAAAGATGGAAAACGGGAAATTTCAATCAATGCACTGAGTGAGAAAAAGCCTGCGGGCAGCATTGTCCTTCAAACCAACGAGAACCTCAGTGCCATCAAAGTTGCATATGGGGGACGAGTCATCTTTGCTTGTGATGGCACTCATCTTTTCATGGGCACCACAACCAAATCCGAACTCGAAAACCCGGAGTCTGCTCAGTATATGTGGAGAGGTGTCACACTCCCGGTTACCGCCACCAGTCTTCATCTCCGGGAAAGCTCTTCCACAAAAGGCCCGGAGGCCGTTGATTTAGTAGTAGGAGAGACTGGCGGGTCCATTCTTATCTACCATGACGTCTTGAATACCCTCTTTGGGCGCAATGCAGACAAGAAGACATCGCCTAGAAAGCTACACTGGCACCGAGGCCCTGTTAGCACGGTGAGATGGTCTATGGATGGTATGTTCAGAGTCACCTGAGCATAGTAAAAACAGATTCTAACCAGAAAATTTCCCAGGCAATTACATCATTTCGGGTGGTCAAGAATCGGTTTTGGTTCTATGGCAGTTGGATACTGGTCGGAAGCAGTTCCTGCCCCATCTTTCGTCTCCGATTTGCAACGTCGTTGTCTCGCCAAGTGGCAATTCCTACGTGGTCAAGTTGGCGGACAATTCGGTTATGATTTTGTCTGCGAGAGAAATGCAGCCCTCCGCCAATGTGACCGGCCTGCAACTAGCTTCAGAGGTGGGTGGCCACAGGGATCTTTCCTCGAGAAAGCCCTTTGGTGCTGTTGCAGTATTGCACCCGCAGTACCCAGAGCGCCTCCTTGTTGCTGTGCCTGCCTCTCATCACTCTAGCCAGCAAGCCTCCCAACGATCAAGCTCTGCTGTGCTGCAGACATTTGATATTCGTGCCAACAGTCACATCTCTCGCCAAGCCCTGGCACGGACTAACACCACGACATTGAATGTCAGTCCGGAAGGGTCTGCGATAGTCGCACCTGATGTTCGGCTCATGGATATCATGTATGACGGAAAGTGGTTAGCTACTGTCGATACTTGGACCCCGTACCCTCAAGACGTGGAAGCTGTTGCTTCCAGTGGCTCAAACAGTGACTCGGCGTCTTTGCGATCAGAGGTGTTCCTCAAATTCTGGAAGTGGAATGCTTCTTCGGATATGTGGGAATTGGTAACTAGGATTGATGCACCTCATTTCTCTGAAAATCATCCATCAACTGTTCTCGGTTTGGCGGCTCGTCCTTGTTCCCATGAGTTTACGACACTTGGAACTGATTCCATCCTCCGCTTTTGGTGCCCAACTACTAGACAACGCAGTGGCCTCAAAACAGACCTCTCCGAGCCGCAACCAGATACTTGGAAGTGTCGAAGCTCCGTCAATTTGGCGGGATGCCTCGATAGTGCAGACGCCCCATTGAGATCGGCTTCCATAAGCTTCTCCGAGGATGGCTCTGTGTTGGCTGTCTGCTTGCCATCGGATACGGGCGCCAATGCCGGTCTTGTTCTACTCATTAATTCCCAGAACTGTACCGTTCATTACCGACGGACAGGGGTTTTCTTCGGCAAGCCCTGCTCGGTCAGATTCCTGGGGAGATATTTGATCGTTGCTGCGACAGGGTCCGTGTCTGTTTGGGATACTGTTGACGATATCGTCAAACCCATTCAACTATCTGACTCCGTCGGTCCAGTTGATACATGGAATTCGTCCTTCCTTGCTGTAAACACTAGGACTCAGTCCTTTGCGATTGCTACCCGGGGCACGGACAGTAGCTCGGGCAACTCGCACAAGCGACGACGCAGACCCCGCTTTCACATCAAGATATACAACGTCCCGTCTTTTGATTTGGTGTTCCAAGAGGCCCTGGGGAGCTGCCCACTTGCTCTTCTTTCCGATGCATACTCCGGCGATTACATTGTCGTGGATGCTACGGCCAGTGTGCAGCGACTTGGCTGCTTGGACAAGGCGGCCCAGAAGAGTCTGCAGCCTCACGAAGTGACCAGCCATCTGAACTCGGGACTGGCGAGTATCTTCAGCCGCAGCCAGGAGAGGGTCTCTACTCAGGCTATCGACGAAGAGGCTTCGGCTGGTCAAGGTAAAGGACTGGCCGGCGTGTTCGGCGAAACACCATCCTTCTCATTGCCCTCTATTGGTGTTCTCTTCAGGAATGTTGTGCAAACCCTGGGCTCCAGCTAGACTTAAGGGCTAGGCGAATCGACTTGGATATCGATTCCCGTGCATGTGAATTAAAGCGTTTTTTGGGACAGTGTATCTATACCTGAATTTCAAGTTCTCATATTGTCTTTGTAACTCGAAATTTGAACCCGATATGACCGGAATGAAGACATTTAGAGCCAATCTGTCATTGACATGAATTTTTTTAATGGAAAATTATTTTTATCCAGAATGGTATTTTACATGGCTTTTGGTTCAAATACTCAAGTACAGACTTTCTTACATATGCCCCAATGTGAAGACGAGCAATGCTTTTCTTCCGTGAACAAGAGACAGATAAGCATCCAATTCGTGATCTTCATCAATGGGAAAAGAAGAGTCGTTTCCATGCTCATCCTTATCAATACCTTCGATTTTGCTGATGACCATGTAGGGATATCTGGCAGCGACCAAATGTCTTATTTCTTCAACAGACCGCGTTGTGAGCTTATCCGCCCAAGTTTTGGCCGGTATTCCCTGGACCTGGCTGTGTGGGCTGATCTGGAGGTAGACGGGGGTAGAAAGCAGTGTGGTATGCAGCATTGGGTCCATGTATTCAAAGGCGCTGCCCGCCTCGTGCTGTGCGTTAGCCGAAAAGGAGGATGGATCGTTAGCTGCCTGTAGCAAAGAGGGATCGATCTGCATGTCACCGATCTCGCTAGCGCTGATCGGGGCGCTTGCAAGTGCCTGGGATGCAAGGGTGCTGATTCCATTATTGATCCCATTGCCAGTATTGTTGCCTGTCGAAGGGCTATTTGACATCGGATCCTGCGAACCGGCGCGCGGTGTGGATCTCTTGCGACCAGGATCCCGCTTTGTTTGATCGTCACGGAGACGTTTCATCACGTCACGACAGAGAACCTCCAAGGCTTTCAACCGGGTCGTGTGTTCTAGGTCGGCCGTTCCCGGTTCAAGGATTCGCCGAAGCAATGCTGAGTTGCGGATCCATTGTGATTTCAGCTCCTGCCAGTGTTCATCGCCCGCTTCCAGCTTGCTTGTGAAGTGATCTGCCTTAAGAGTGTCATAGAAGGCATTTCGAATTTGGCGACTTTCCTCCGGGTTAACGCCCAGGACATTCTTCGCCTCGGCGATGGTCATTCGCCGCTTCAATGTTCTCATGCGCTTGGTGACATCCATGCAGACAACGTCCAGGGCCAGAGCTTTCGCGTCGCGCTGATTGGGTTCAGCATTGAAAACCTGCTGGAGGTGGGGAGATTCCTGGATCAATTTGTCCTTCGCCGCTTGCCATCTTTCCGGGCCAGCGATGGTTTTCTTAGTGAACCCCGCTTCTTCGCATATCCTTTGAAAGTGATCTCTGAGCTGGCGGTACATATGATTGTCGAGGTTTAGATACTGTTTACTCTCGTCGATCGTCGTCTCTGAAGGGAAGCGAGGAGGCCCAGGCGGATCGGCTGGCAACCCAGCCCACTCGCGGGTGCGACGCCGGCGCTTTCGGGAAGCCCATCGTTCGGCACTCTCTGATTTCAGGTGGTCCATACGTTCCTTGCGCTTTGCCATGACCTCCGGAGACAAAGCAGCGGACGCCGGGCATTCGGGGACGGCGGACGGATCAGATTCGGGAGGATGGGAGTCAACGCCATCAAAGGCCTCATCATGTTTATAAACTTCCTGTTGTAGTGCAAGAAGGCCTTCATCCTCAGGCTGTTCGGCTGTAGCTTCGGTGTGGGATTGGGCCTTCATGCCATTGGGGACGCGAAGCAACCAGCGGTTCTTCGCGCGCACGCGCATCAGCTCGCGTTCCTTAATTTCGAACCCCTCTTCGTTGAGGAGGCGGAGCATATCGCGTTGGTTCGTGTTCCGTTCCCAGAGCTCCTTGACTCGGGCGACGAGCTCGACATTTTTGTGTGCTGGGTTCTGTTTAGATGGAAACCCCCATCGCTTGAACTGGGTCTGATACGCGCGCTTGCTGTGCATGGATCATGATCAGCCTCGTATGGCGCGGAATCGGAGAGTAGGCATCAGATCAGAGTCAACTGAGAGCTCACCTTGGTGCAAACTGATAAGCGTTTCGCATATATTCCATAATCTCCTCCAGAGGTTTTTTCTCCTGAATGTACAGCTGGTAGCAGATGTCCCGCTTGCCAGCCCAGTCATAAACCATGCCGGCGGGCGCGCTCCTCCAAATGGAGGCGCGTCTGGGATGAAGAGGATTCCAAGTGTCTAGAAATAGAGCTGCCTTATCGGACGTTTGTTGTCGCTGCTGTGCGCCGTAGTGTTTACAATGGCAAAAACGACGGCAGCGCAGAGCGACATGTCGCGCATTTCACAGGTCACGTGATAATATGGGAGCACCTCAAAAGTCTATAATTTCGTGGCTTCCAAAACACGGTATGGAGTGCGACGGTTAATTTCACAATCATGTAGATGATATTGCATTGAAGTCACTAAGATCACCCAAGGATATTCAAAACGCCGAAGCCACACGCCAAGTTGTGTTGTAAGGAGCATCCCCAAGACCTGCAAAGATGCCCAACATACAAAATACCGCTCAAAGATTGGACTATGAACAGGAATGATCCGATTAAAAGAAAAAGCAAATGCAATAAGCTCAGCTCAGCTTCCGAAGCTTGCGACGAATCTTAAACACGCGTGTGCGAAGCCATGTCATGAAGAGCACCCAGGTGCTTTTCGATTGTGATTTCCACGAGGTCGCCGGTTGCTGATCATGCACTTCTGAGCGCTTCGGTTCTCCTGACTGCGTCTGTTTCTCCGAGAGCCTCTCGCGGGACTGTAGAGCTGGAGATTCCGGGCCATCTGACTGCTTGCGCTTCACGCGGCGCCACGTTTGCTTTTCTTCAGCCTTGGTCTGTTGTTTCTCAAGCCGACGAGCCTTGGCGGCTTCCTTCTCCTCAAATGCCTGTCGCGCAGCTTGGATGGTAGCTGCTCGGGATACTGGGTCTGTACTGGTCCGGGTGCGAGAGCGGAAAACGAAGTCGAGAGAGGACCGAGAAGTCGGGGACGCGGTATCCAAGGTACTCCCAGTGTCGCGGGAATAACCAAAGGACGGACGGCTGGCGACATTGGTCTGTGATAGGTTCGGGATCACCTGGGCAAAGGATTCATCTTCAATCTGCAAAGAAAGCCGCGGGGCTGGTCCCGAGGCAGCACGAGTGGACCCATGTCTCTCCGAGCCCGTCAAGATGTGTGATTCGACGTCCGGGCTACCATTCTCCTGCTCGCTCTCGTTGCCCGATATCTGATATGATTGACTCAATGGCGGGGTATATACACGGGGAGTTGGGCGCATAGGGTACACGTATTGTGATCCTCGTCTACTACCACTGGAGCCCGTCGCCGCCGAGAATTGGGATGTCCCGCTGGTGGACCGATTGTGAAGACCGGAGGGTGTCCTGAGGTACACTACCCCGGTCGGCGAATCGCTTCGGCGCCGACTCCGATCGAGATTCATGTAGATGCCCAGTCCCTCCTGCTCAGTCGATGACCGAGACAGATCGATGGATGTTGACGGCGCCTCGTCGCGCGACATCTTCCGGAGTATGGGTTTGATATGTACTTTTGGCTTCACGGGCTTGCTCTTCTGCGAGCGATAGTCGTGGCCGTCGGGAGATTCCTTCAGCCCTGTGGCAGATACCAAATGGGTGGATTCGAAGGCCCATGGTAGTTCGCTCGGGGTAATATTCGGCGTGGTCTTAGAGCGGACCGGGCCGCGTTCGTTGTACTCCGGGGGGTGTGGCTGCTCGGAAAATCCTGGAAACGGAGACGGCTCGTGTGAGGCATCCATATCTAGATGTGAAGGGGCCAGCCCGGGGTCATTGGGAGCCCATCGGCCATCCATGTCCGCTTGCGAAGCAGAACGAGTGTCTTTTCTGGAGCGCAACAAAGATGTGGAGCCACTAAACGTGCGACCCTTTGAGACTTGAAAGACCGGTTCCCGGGCAGGGTGAATGTGGTTACGCGCCACAGCAATGGCCTCCAAACTCTAGCGAACTGAGGACTCAGGACCGACTCGCGGCGGGCATGGTTGTCGGCGGCGGCCGTCTCGGATGATGGAAAGACAGACAGGATCACACGAAGAAGGAATCGGCGAGCAGGTTCGAGAGGCTGTATTCAAGATAGCGCAGGCCGAGGGAATGAGAGCATCAGGTAACGGAGTGGGGAGAGAGTAAGCGGGGGGTTGGGAAATAATCATGCAGCTGAGTACCGTTGGTTACGGCGCATGTCTGATTAGAAGCATAAGCACTACGGGCCCCTAAATATCGATAGGACCTTTAGGGTGAGGGAAGGGGAGAATGGAGAAGGTAGAGGTAGAGTGAGAGAGAATGAGAGAACGCGAAATGAAAAGGGAGCGGTGAAGCCGAAGCCGAAGCCGAAGACGGGGAAAGCGGCCGCATGCGGATTGGAAGAAAGTTGATGGACTCTTTTGACTCTCTTTTCACTTTCACTCTTTCTCTCCTTTAATCGTGTCGCGCTTCTCTTCTACTTTCAGACACTCTTTCCCTCGATATCCCCCCGATCTCATTCGATCTCACTTAGGTTACACATTGCCATTGCCCTCCCCTGGCTACCCCAGCTTCCCCGGGTCATCATGAAACAGTTTGGGTAAAAGGATCTTTGTGCCCGAAAAGCCAGTTCGATAGTTCACAAGGCATTTGATGATATCAATCTGAACTCGGGCTGAACATGCCAACTCAGGTGCCAAGAGCCAAGCCACGGGCACAGCGGAGCTAATGAGACGCTACAAGCATAATAGTTGTCAATCTCCCCCCCACGAAGAGCGAATAATGAAACTTTTGAAACTCTTGAAACTCTCTTTTTCCTCTTCTAAAGCTTCCAGCTTGTAACCATAGGCATGTCTTTTCAGCTGTGTTTTTGTCTTCTCATTCTTCTCACGATCTCTGGCCAGGCCTACGGCTTCGGCGCGGGGAATATCGCGTCCCTCTCTCGTATTGAAGGCCAGAATTGGCGCCATGGAGATATCGAGGATACCCTTCTTTCTCTTTTTCTGGCTCGAGTGGCCGGTGGCCGCAAGTTTGGCAAGCTCGACGTCAAGCGAGTGTACTTTGGAAACTGGCTTCGTGACTACAGTCAGGCAGTCGATGTGGGTACCGTCAAATACGTTAGTGCCGAGGCCATTCGCATTCTGATCTGGGTCTTGGGCTTCATGACCTTTGGGTATGTATATGTTTTCTTTGGTGATGTCTCCCGCCATTGCTAATCTAATCTCGGGTTGACATAGATACGGAACCCGTGAGTTCGAGGTCACCACCGAGCGCCTTGGGTGCTACCAGCCTACCGAGCATATCGATAATCCTCAAGGTTATGCCGAGGGTGAAGATGCACGCTGCTATGATCGTCGTCTTCGTGGCCCTGTGGATGAAGAGCGGGAGCTGTCGATTGATCCGCGAACCGGTCTCAAAGCCTACATTGCTTCCGAAGATATGGATATCGACACTTCCGCCGCTTTGATCCGCCGAGTCCTCGGCCGTTCCATCCAGCTTGGTCGTCGCTATGCCCGATCACGTAACTCTGAGGATCTCTACGAGGCGCTTCGCTTGCTGGGCACTGGTCTGCACTGTCTCGAGGATTACGCTGCTCATTCGAACTATACCGAGCTCGCTCTCATCGAGATGGGCGAAGAAGGTGTTTTCCCTCACGTTGGACGCGACACTCTGATTGACCTTCCGGGAGCTCGGGACTCCGTCTATCCAGTTGTTACTGGCACCTTTGGTGGCGTTGATTTCTTCCATTCGGTGCTCGGTGAGCTTTCCGATAAGACCAAGCAGTCTGAACTCCAGTCGCTGGAAGGTGTCATCACCGAGTCAGAGGGTGACAACCCTTCGAAAAGCCTCATCCAGGACCTGCTCAACAAAATCCCCAGTGGTCTGATCGGTGATAGTGATGCTCGGGCTGGTCAGATGGATGACTTCCAGGCCAAGGCCGATGATGCGCGCCATAACAACCAGAACATAACCCCCCGTGAGCCCGAGGAGTGGACTCGCTACCTGGAAGATGTCCAGAAGCAAATCTACCCTGTTCTTGAATGGCATGATCAGCTCTTGAAGGCGATCAATGAAGCCATCGAGAAAATCCCGGTGCTACCGGAACTGATCGAGCAAATTCAAGATCAGATCACCGTCTTTGTCTTCTCCATCCTCGCCCCCTACGTGCTCCCCGTCATCAAGCAGGTCAAGGCTGAACTGGAAACCGGCTCTTCTGAAGTGATTCAGAGCAGCCGGGAGCAGCAGCACATCGTATTCAACGACGACTCTTCGTCTAACCCCACCCACTCCATGCTTTCCAAGGACCACTTCTCCAACGTCCTTAATGAGCCCGCTGGTCTGATCGCTTCTCAGTGTGTCAAGTGGGCCGTCCCCCAACTAATGCAGTGCTGGGATGACGAAGATGTCGACATCGACCGTACATTGAACCGAATCACCGCCGGTGTGTTCCATCATCCGGCTCAGCGAGATTATGGAGACGACGGTGCGGTCGACATGCGGTATACCATGTTCTCCACGGTGGAGCAGTGGTGGAGGGAGAAGAGTGACGAGGAACGTGACTCTCTTCGTGAACAACTGAGCCGCGATGGTGTTCTCGAAGGCAAGAACCACAAAGAAGGCGTGCAGGATTGTGGACACGGCTGTGGCAAGCCGCTCGCTTTGCCCAAGGGTCACAAGGCCAGTGGCGGGGATTTCCACTCTGATAACAACGGTCTCCAAAAGATCGCGTCTGAGGCTGTGGGAGGAGGTGCCCTAGGCGGCCTTATCGGTGGTCTTGTCGGCGGCGTGGGCTCGATGGTCCTCAACGATGATGGCTCGGAAGACCGGAAGAGTCCTCGATTCAATAAGCACGACAGTGACGGAGACGAGGGCCGTAAGCGCCAGCATCATCACCATCAGGAACGTCGCGAAAATGACGAGACGGAATCTTACGGTGCCGTTCCCCCTCCTCAGCAGGGAGGCTACCAGTATCAACGCGAAACGACGTACTATGGTGACCGACCCACGCCTGGAAATGACTACCCTGGCAGTGACTACACTCGCGCTGAGTATGCTCCCGACCCTCCCACGCAGGGTTATCATCGCGAGGAGTATCGGCGATACCAGCAGGAGGACAGCGGAGGTTACTATCAGCAAGAGAGACGAGAGACTTATGAGACTGGCGGGACTGAGTATCAGCGCACTGAAACGCGCTACGACTACGGGCCTCCCCAGCCAGCCTTCGAATATGCGCAGCAGAGTTCCTACGGTCGTGGAGGATTTGAACCGTAAGTTACCACCGGGTTTACATCGGTTCATCCATATTGATCACGGCTATGTCGTAGGGGATACCAGACAGGCTACGGCGGCCCACCACGTGGGGGCTATGGGGAGTTTGAGCAGCCTATCTACCCAACTCAGGGGGAAGTTTACCAGGAGCAGAGCTATGGCCAGCGAACTGAACGCGATGGTGATGAGTTTACGGAGCGCCCGCACCATCGTCACCATCACCATCACCATCACCAGCGACGCTCCAGTGATGGCTCTGGTTCCGGGAGTGACAGCGATGAAGAGCGACGACACCGTCACCATGGGCACCACCATCGGTCAGGATCGGAAGATTCGGACTAAGTGATTCGTTCCCTATTGTTCCAATTCAATGTACGGGAATGCAAGCAGCTCCGCCATGGACTTTTGGCAGTAGGCCAAGACCATCTATACCATCTAGATTGTGCAGATTATGGTAGGAAGCCAGTGTCGTCTTACAGGACCGAAACTCTTCAGTGCTTATGAACGTAGATAGTCGGTCATGTTACGATGCTATTGTATAATCAGATTTTGATTATCAAGGACTACCATTCCTTGACCTCACCCGGCGCCGGCTGCTCAGTTCGAATAACCTTGTCAGGGTTCAGCAAACGGAGCGGATCAAAAGCCAATTTCAGCTAGAATTGGAACAAGTCGTTAGTTTAAACCGTAATTGAATGGGTACGGACATCAAGACTTACCCGGCGCATAGCATCCACCGTAGATTCGCCCAGCTCGTGTGCGAGATAGTCCCGCTTGACGAGCCCGACGCCGTGTTCGCCCGTTACGGTGCCCTCCATTTCCACGGCTCGTTTGACCATACGATGGATGACACCTTCGGCCACCTTCTTCTCACCATCATTGAACAGGATGATAGCTATTTCAAAGAAAAAAAAATTAAGAAAATTGTTAAGAAAGATACTTTGCATCGGGGAGAATATCTTACCATGGAAATTACCATCGCCGACATGACCGGCAATTCCAGCCAGCAGTCCACTCTTAGTGATATCCTCCTTGGTGGCTTCGATGATGTCGGGAAGTCTGCTCATTGGCACCGCTACGTCGGTGGTCCAGACGTGATCCGCGGGGCTCCTCCGCATCGCCATCACACTCCACAAAGCCTCCTTCCTCGCGCTCCACAGTTCCTGCATTTCTTCCTCGCCCCGAGCAAATTCGAATGACTTGCCCGATGTGTTTTTAACGAGCGTTTGTACCATACCGATCTGTTCCTTGACACTCGCGGGCGTTCCCGTGAATTTGAAGAAGATGGTGGGTGCCTCCTTCCATTGGCGGCTCGTGCTCTGGCTGGCGTTGATGCATTTCATCTGAACATCGTCCAGGATTTCGACTCCGGCCACGGGGATTCCCGCCTTCACCACTTGGGTGACACACTGAGCGGCGTTGTGGATGCTAGGGAAGCTGGCCACGGCCACGTTTTGGCTCTGAGGTCGCACCGTGAGCTTCAGCGTGGCTTCTGTCACCAAACCGAGAGTTCCCTCGCTGCCAATGAAGAGCTTATTGAGGTCATAGCCTGCACTGGACTTGCGCGCCCGCTGTCGGGTTTGAATGATAGTTCCATCAGCAAGAACCACAGTCAAGGACAAAACCCACTCGCGCATTGTCCCGTAGCGGTAAGCATTGGTTCCCGAGCAGGCAGTGCCAACCATACCGCCAATCATGGCTCCAGGGCCTGGGTCTGGGGGGAAGAAAAGCCCATCCTCGGCCAGCTCCTCGTTCAGCTCCTCCCATCCTACAGCCGGCTGCACTACCACGTCCATATCGTCCTTGTGAAGCTTCAAGATCCGATTCATTCGGCCGAAGTCAATACACACGCCGCCGCGTGTGGAGGCAAAGTGGCCCTCCAAGCTCGTGCCACCGGAGTACGGGGTAACTGGGATCACTCGCTGGTGGCAGACCTTCATGATGCGGGAAACCTCCTCGGTAGTTGAGGGATAGAGGATCAGGAATGGCTTCTCGTCATCCTTGCGGGTATAGGACGACCAGTCGGATCCGGAGTGCATTTCCACATCGCCCGGCAAGGTAGAGACATTCTCTTTACCCAGAATCTCGACAAAGTCGGTCCATGCCGCCTGCAGGTTGGACGGGGACACATTGTGCTTCGGCGGATCGAGATCTGCGAGAGTGGTGGTCGATGACTGGGGAAGGGAGGCAGGCTTGAGGGAGCCTAGGTAATACGCGCCAGTCGAGAAAAAGACCAAAGCTAGGCACAAGTTAGCAATGACCCAAGGATCGGACGAGGGCTATGCGACATACTGAACATCAAGGCAGCATAGCGGCCACCTGCGGACTGGGGCTGATACTGGGCGAACCGCTCCTGCTCGGCCCGCTCTCGTTTAAGCCGCTGTTGGGTGCTCTCGTAGAGCTGGCTCTTGAAGGACGCCTGCTTCTCATTTGCTAGGCACCGAGCAGAAGCCGCGAACAGTCTCCGCTGTGACGGAGCAAAAACTGGTCGAGATCGAAAATGGCGTAGTGCCACACGAAGGGCTGTGGATGCGTGAGCCATGGTGAGGTGTGAGGATGGCGGCGCAAAGTAGAAGAAGTCTCGCAAGCATGTCGACTCCGCACGGGCCTTTGGGCGGTCCAGACCGACCGGCCGAGTGATAGTTGAATGTCTCTATGATAGTTATTAACTAGCTGACTGTACGTACATCAAGTTGGCTGTAAGCTAATAGAAGCTAATATGGAAATATGTTTATTCTATAATACACCTGGGCAATTATTGGGACCTAAACCTAGGTGAAAATCGGGTCTGGTAGTATATATGTACGTATTTAACTATATAGTTAGCTACTACATGTAACTAATATACTTACACTAGCATATGATCTATAAACTTCATGGCATAGAATGCCCCAAATAACAAATAGATTTATCATCATGATCCACGTCGACACCAAAGGGTCAGCTGGACAGAAGTGGCGTCGCAATGACATAGGCAAAAGTCGGGTAAAGTCCCCGCGGTTAAAATCCAAATTAGGATCCACTGAGAGTCCAATGTACACCGCAGCTCAGCTCGGTTCATTTCACGCATTTTGCCGGCATTTACTAACCTCTTCCTTTTCCCTTCTCTTCTCTTTTCTATCCCTCTCTTTTTCAAAGCTCTTTCACATATCCGACATGGCTACCGAAACGCCCCAGGTAGGTCGAGGTCCATTGTACTGATGTCAGGAAACTGTCTGCTAACGTGGCGGGATATAGAACCTTTCATTTGTCCTGGAGGGTATCCACCAGGTCAAGTTTGAAGACCGCCCGATTCCCGAGCTGAAGAACCCTCACGATGTGCTCATTAATGTCAAGTACACCGGAATCTGCGGTAGTGATGTAGGTTTACCCAGCTCAATGCAAGGAAACGAAAATATGCTGACCGGAACTCTTTGTGACAGGTACACTACTGGGAGCACTGTGCAATTGGTTCATTCGTCGTCAAGGACCCCATGGTGTTGGGACACGAGTCGGCGGGCATTATCAGCAAAGTCGGATCGGCCGTCACCTCGTTGAAGGTGGGTGACCGGGTCGCCATGGAGCCCGGCATTGCATGCCGTCGATGCGAGCCCTGCAAGAGTGGCAAGTACAACCTGTGCGAGAACATGGCCTTTGCCGCAACCCCGCCCCATGATGGTACTCTGGCCAAGTACTATGTCCTCCCGGAGGACTTTTGCTACAAGCTCCCGGAGCATGTCTCGCTGCAGGAGGGTGCCTTGATGGAGCCCCTCAGCGTGGCTGTTCATATCGTGCGACAGGCAGGGGTCAGTCCCGGTCAGACAGTCGTCGTATTTGGTGCCGGACCCGTGGGCCTCCTATGTTGTGCGGTAGCAACCGCCTTTGGCGCCTCCAAGGTGATCGCGGTGGATATCCAGCCGACTCGCCTGGCCTTTGCCAAAGACTATGCAGTGACATCCACTTTCGTACCTAGTAACGTGCCGGCGACCGAGAATGCCGAGCGACTCAAGCAGGAGAATGACTTAGGCTCTGGTGCCGACGTTGCGATTGACGCTTCCGGTGCCGAGCCCTCCGTCCACACGGGTATTCACCTCCTCCGCAACGGTGGTACGTATGTACAGGGTGGTATGGGCCGCAGCGAGATCCTCTTCCCCATTATGGCTGCCTGCTCCAAGGAGTTGACCATCAAGGGCAGCTTCCGCTACAGCAGCGGAGACTACAAGTTGGCGGTCGAGCTGGTGTCGACCGGAAAGCTGGATGTCAAACGGCTCATCACCGGCACCGTCAAATTCGAGGAGGCGGAGCGGGCATTCCTGGATGTCAAGGCTGGAAAGGGCATCAAGACACTCATTGCGGGCATCGACGTGTAAAGCCCAGGTTAATGTCTGATGAAAACGACGGCTGGTGTTCACGAGGTGTAATTTTTTTTTTTTTTTTTTTTAAAGAATAGAATAGAGATCAAAAGAGAAGTTGTCCGATGGATTGTGGCCATTTGATCCACCCAAAAATTCAAATGTCAATAGTTCACATCCCTCATAGGGGAATCCTGCCCGCGAGGGACGCAAAGAAGGAGTATCTGTAGAACAATCATGGGTAATAAAAACGAACGTCGGAAAGGGGTATCGTGCAAAGCGAGAAAGAAAGAAAAAAGATTAAATCGCAGCGAATGGGCCAACCGTCACCGAGACATCTAGCAACAACCCCGATTTCTCCGAGACTGAGAACCATCCAGGCGAAACACGTCTTCCCACTCCCTCATGCCACCTTTCCAGCCCTGTCCAGCCCCCTTTCCGTGTCGTCGCGAGGTCCGGTGAAGGGGCAGAGCATTGTCATCCAGCGTGGCTCTGCTTCTAATGCTCGAGGCCTCACTGGTCCCGTGGCCGTAGAGACCGCCATCGCCGTACTGAATACCGCTCTGCGGGTCATCGGGGTCGATCTCTCCGAGCTCGATTTTGGTCAGGATGATGCGGGCCAACCGTTGGAAGACCTCCTCCACACCGTCACCAGTGAGAGCCGAGACTTCGACAGCCACTGGAATATTCGACTGAGCTGCCCAGCGGGATGTATCCTCCCGGCTGACCTCTCGACCTTCGGCAAATGTAGCGGTCATCCTGGTCCCGGAGCCCAAATAGCTGGCTGAGCGCACCGAGCCGATGGCATCGAAGGGGAGGGATGACTGTCTGCTCGAAGTACTCGATGGAGTCGGTGGAGGTCGCCCCGCATCGTCAGGATCGGCAGCTGTCGCATCGGCCAAGTCGGTTTTGTTTCCAGCCAGGAGAACTGTCAGGTTGGGTGAGGCCAGCGCTCGTGCATCCATCAGGAAGGTAGGAAGGGCGGCGAAGGAAGGGTAGGAAGAGACATCGTACACGAGGATGGCACCGGCAGCTCCACGATAGTAAGAACGTGAAACAGATCGGAATCGCTCGGTCCCCGCAGTGTCCCAGAGTTGCAACTTGATGCGTCTTCGTCTTGAGCCGGTGCCTAGTTTGACGATGCGCGAGGCGAACTCGACCCCGATGGTCTGCGAGGACAGCACTCTCCCTAATAAAGGTTAATGACAGTCGATGATCAACGGAGGTGGAGGGGGAAGGTGTGGTCGTACACTCGTTCTTCACGAATCGATGTAGCACACAGGACCTGTTTTCCACGAGGACTGTCAGTCGGAAGACTTTCCAAGCTATTAGATGCTTTGTACGACATACTTGCCGGCGCCACTGGGGCCTAGAAGAATGATCTTGGCCAGGTAATCATACATGCTCCCCAGCTCCTAAGGACGAGTCAACGAGGGGGCCGGGAATGGGGAATGGAAATAGGAAAGCAACAGACCTGATCCTGATCAAGAACAGAGGAAGCCTCGGACGTGCTGGAGAGACCCCGCGGGCGCACCATGGCGCGCAGAGGTAAAACGACGAAAATGTGGGAGAAAGAGGTAGGAGATCGAGTAGCGCCGTCTCTTCGTTCTATCTCAGACCGCCGAGGATCAACCTAAGCTCTTTCTGTTATGCTTTTTACACTATGTACGATGCTTATTTCCCGGAGACTGTACTGGGTATAGAGTGTACATATTGAGTTATCTTACATAGGATGCATGTAGCATTACTGCTATACTGACTTAGCTACTTGTCTTCTATGAAGTCATTCCTTGGACCCTGCATATTGCATATTGTATATTGCATAATGCATAATACGTAATACGTAATATAGAATGTTAGTTAACTAGTTAAATAGCTAGTTACCAACTACTAAGTAAGTACCATAACCTCACTAGTCAGTTAACATCATAAATGCATCACGAGGCTCCTGAAATCAGCCCTCGAGCGGTGCCATCCGCTCTGAACTTGGGATGATCTAAGCCTCTCCGGGAGGCGCGGTAAACTCTTTTTATTTGATCGCTTTCCCTTTTCTTTTCTTTTCCATTTCCTATTCCTATTTCCTCTTTCCCATTGTTCATTTCCCATCTTCTTCTATCGTTCACATCATGAAGTTGGCCTGGGCGACGGCGCTCCTCCTACTTGGTTCCACGGGAGTATCGTCCCTCACCATCCCCTCCGAATCATCCGCACTCGTCGAGGGAAATGACGCGCGTCGTTCCGGCAGCAGCGGGGGATCAAGTGGTGGTCATTCCAGTTCGTCGAGCAATCGGGGCGGCTCAAGCAGAGGATCCGGCACACAGGCATCCTACGGCGGTGGAAGGTATGATTCCACAACCCACAACGTCTTCCATTCCTACAATTCCTACGATTCATACGGTGGCCGCTATCATTCATCCGATTGGCCTTGGATGGTCCCACAGACTTACACGTCGGGGTCGTCCAGAACTATCGAGACACTGCAATATCCAAAGACAAAAACTAAGACGAAGACGCATGACAGATACTATGCCGGTGGCGCGCGTACACCCTACACTGCTGGCTCGAGGTCTCCTCGAGGAATCACCCCGTTCATCTTGCCAGTCGCGGCGCTTGCCTTCTTCCCAGGCATCTGGCTATACGGTGCCTATGCCTATCCTTACCACAATCCGTATTACTACGAAGATGAGCACAGCCATCGCAATGAATCGATGCGGGTGGTTTGCGTGTGCCAGGAGTACCAAGAGTGTGGCTGTGATGACAACAACAACAGCACCTACTACGAATCCCTGTTCAATGGTACCCAGCCCAGAAACACCAGTAATACCCGTGTGGTCAACGTCAACGGCACCGAAAAGATCTATATCAACGGTACGCTGGCCAACGGCACTACGGCAGCAGACGGTTCCTCATCGGGGGCCCTGACCTCTGTGCAGACTCTCCTGCATGTTAGCGGATACTGGGTCACCGCGGCCCTGGTTGCTACCGCCGTGTGGGTATTTTAAATGACCTTTTGCCCTGCTTTTACGATAACAGATTTACTCCCGTCACTCGAGGCGACATTGATATTTGATACGAGCTGTATGGGAGTATACGATATGCACTTGCACTTGCTTATTTTGACGAGCTCAGGAATGACTTTGGTGGCTTCTTTGTTGTTTTTATTGATGATATTCAGATACCCTTCAAGACGGAAGTAAAATTGCATTGCTTCATGTATTATATTGTCAAATCGGGGCCCTTCAATGGAGCATCGCATTCCGCCCGTCGCGCGGTTAACGTCCTTTTGGACCCCACTAGTCCCCAAATGGACAAGCCGTCTCCCTTAATCCCTTTGCTTCAGGATCTTCGTCTTCTCTCCTTCATTGACTTCACTGCCATTCGTTTTTAGATCCCTGACACGGGCTGTCGCGCTCTTTTATATCAGCTCCATTCATTCTTTACCTTTGCGGATCTCACCGATTCTCATCATCAATCCCCGTATAAACAACCCCGCCTACAAACACAAAATCACTGTCAACATGCATTTCACCAAGGCTCTTGTCCTCCTCACTTCAGCCCTGGCCCCCGTCGCGTTCGCTGCTGAGGCTGCGCCTGTCACCAAAACTTTGACTCTGGTGCCGACTTCGACCCCGACTCCCTTGTCCTCGTCGACTTCCACTCCCATGCTCACCAGCGCTCCCTTGTCGACCTCGACTCCCATGCTCGCAAGCACTCCCTACTCGAGCTCGACCTTCAGCGTCACTCCTAGCTCTTCCACTCCGCTGGTGAAGGCCATTAGCACTCCCTTCGTGCTCGACTCCTCCACCCAGAGCAGCGCCCCTGCGCCGGCTTCGTCCACTCCGACTAGTGGCGCCGCCTCCCTTCAGCTCCCCGGCGTCGTGCGCTGGTGCATGGTTGTTGCTGGTTACATCCTGGTTTAAACCATCCCAACTGAACCCATTGACTAGTTTGCGCGCACAGTATGCGCAAGGGTCCTGAGGATCCCCCGTCCGTCCCGGTACTGGCAGACCATACCATCTTGACCGATGGTTAACACATTCGATTTCTCTCATGTTAATTCTGGGTCTTTTTCCATGAGGCCGCTTTCTTCTCTTCTTATATATTCCTTTCGCATACCCTTTTTACCCTTTTTTTCCGACGATCATGGTTGTTGTGACGCGTTCTCCGACTTTCTTGATGCCTATACCCATTTCTCTTCCCTTCTTTCCCAACCCATTTTATGACATCTGAGATTTTTGTCTTTATAATTTTGTTTTTAAATCTTTGGTTGATCCTGGAATTTACTGAACTAATACCGGCTCGGATGCGTGCATCTTGTGCTCGGCCTTGGATGTCATCCTTATTTTGATGAGTGCTTGTAGGACGTGCTGTAGTTGTTGCTACATCTGAGAACTGATTTGTCACTCCGGGCTTCGAGTGCCTATTGAGGACGTGAATCGGATATTCGAAGATCACCTTCACTTTTCGTGAAAGACAAGCCTTTGAATCCTTCGGGTAGGTTGGAGAATCTTTTACCGGTGGAGCTTGGTGCACAAGAGTTTCAGGGGAGAGGACTATAGATGACCTATCTACTACATGGATCCCAACAAGGACCGGAGCTTAGCCGAAAAAAAGAAAACACTCAAAAAGTATGTGTTACAGAAAGTGATGGCCGCACCTACTCCGGCTTAAATGTGGCCTCGTATCTGTAAACGAGGTTAGCAACTAGGTCAAACCTGCATTTGAGAACAGTAAACCAAAGACATACCTCTTACCGCGGAACGCCCACAAACCCCAGTTTCCACATGAAACATCATGCGGATCCAGGTCATTTAGGTCCCAGCGCAGACTGCGGAAGATATTCTCCCCGGGCTCGAGAAGAATATCGAATTCTCCTGCACACTTTTCATGAACCCAGTTGATATCACGCTCCATATCCCACTGGGTATAGCCAGTGCAGAGAATAGGAACCTTGGTCTCCAGAAGCTGGGGAAGAGTCTCAGCCCACTCATGCGAGCTGGCAGGGTGACCCAGACCGGGGTGGAAGAGCATGAAACAGTCCAGATAAGGGTCAAATGGCTGGAAGTACTGGGCCTTGTACATGGTGTGGAAGTAGTCGACGTAGGTGGTAATCTTCATCTGGCCGCCCAGGCGGTCCTCGACAATGCCGCCGAATGGGTTCTCGGGAGTGCGTTCGGGCAGCGGGAACTCGGAGTCTCTGTTGGCCATACTTTCGGGGCCGATGAAGATGATGTGAATAAGAGATAGTGGGAACATGTAGGAGAGCTGCATCCAGACCTCACGGGGCAGGGAGGATTCGGCGCGCGCGCCCAGAATGAAGATTCGGACTGGAGGAGCCTTCAGACGCAGGCCTTTGATATCGATATCTTCGCCAGTCCTGGGAGGGTGTAGGGAGTATCGAAGGGCTATGAAGAACGAGAGAGTATTAGTTATTTGATCGCGTCACACCCACCTCACTGCGAGGACATCGATCATCCTAGATATGAATCCAACATACCGCTCATGCTCTTCAATCCCTCAGGTGTCAATCGGTTCTTGCCACGGACACTATACGGGCTCAATTCATGCAAGACACTCGCAATGGTCTGCGGGTAGGTGAGCATGCGGGTGACCTGACGCATCGAACGGTCGGAGTTGATAGCGTCAAACTCGCGAGTGTACATGTAGGTATCCCAATTGGTCATGTTGATGACGAAATTGTCATCCTGCACGCCCGGGTAGGAGAACTCAGGGAAGAAGCGGCCGGAGTGCAGGTCGTGGTCATCCTCGTTGATCTGGCGCATGGTCTCGCAGACCTCAAGGTGGGCCTCGAAGTCGTCCATCCAATGGCCCTCCGAGCAGTAGACAGGAATACCACAGTCGGGGCATTCGAAGTGCGAATGGGCCGGCGGTTGGCTGGTCTCGTCGGACGTCTTTCGCGCTTCCGGGTCGTGCGGCGAGACCGGGGCGCGGGTCTGCTGGTGGCTCGGGTGAGGACAAAAAGCATTTTGCTTGATGAATGCGGCCCGTTGGCGGATCGCAGGCGAGGGAGAGTTCGAGAAGGAGTGGAACAGGTTGTTGGGTTTCAAGAGCGCTCGCGTATCGACGGAGGGAGCGGCTGACGAGGAAGCTGCTCTCTGCGCAAACGGTGCAGGCGATGATGATCTAGCAGAAATCTTGCCAGAGGTATTCTTTCTCTGCTCGGTTGTAGTTCCTCCTAGAGAGCGATTGTTGCGCTCCGAGCCAAAGCTGCGGATCCACGACGGAGACACGGCGCACCTCCGTTGCGAATGGGCCAGGCTCTGCAGGCGACCTGGAGTACCGGAAACCCGGACCCCCTGTCGGAGCACATGCAAGCAATGAACACAAGTGTATCCTCCTGTCATTACGTGAGTTTGTGGTGATGTGAAATGAAGAGTGACCAGGTTGGTCTGGACGATTTTCCTTCCAAAATATCCGTGCACGTGACTGTGGAGGCTACATGGATTGCACTTCGGATGTTGGAAAGAACATTGGAAAGAAACACACGTTGAATATCAGCGAGTACTCATGCTTTACCGTGTATTATGAAGCACTGCAGTGTCTTGTACATAGAGAGTTACAATGCAAAAAAAAAAAAAAAAAAGGAGAAGTCCCATGCTTGGGCTCCGAACGTCTCAAAAATCAGGCCACTTCCTACCCTTAAAAGATATCTTCCGAAAGACTCCAATCCTGAGCATCTCTGCTGGCCCAGTATTTGCCATTGTGAGCCCAGTAATCCTCGCCAGTGATGGGACAGGTGGCACGGGTAAACCACTGGGGTTTGTAGATATCGCCGTTGGTCTCGCGCTCCCGGCGCTTAGCACGCTGCTTCTCTTCGACCCGGTGCTTCTCATTAGCAGCAAGGTCGTACTCGCCATCCTCCATGGCCCGCTGATCAGGACGCAATCTCGTGTCAGTCGGAGGCAGCCAATCCTTAAGACTTTCGGGAAGGGCGTTCAAAGTAATGACGAAGGGTGTCAGGTTGAAAGGCACGCCGGCGGGACGAGGATGGGCTTGCCACACCAGGAGTGTCTTGGCCGACTCGGGGTCCTGGCCAGACACCGGCGCCTCGAAGCCAGGGGTGTGACGGGCATAGATCTTGTCATTCCAACGGCCACCGATACTCCATTTGGGGGAGCCGTCTCGGTCAACCACCTTACCGCTGACCTGGTAGGCCGACGACGCTTTCCACCCGCGAGGTTTGAAGTCGAGGTAGCAGACCTCTCCGGTGGTCCAGTTCTTGATCTCCATCAGACCGTAGTTGTCCACGGTGGGATTTCCAGTGATGATGCCTATCACAGAGGATGTGACCTTCTTCCAGGTGTACAGCTCCTCCCCGCCGATGATGGGACGCAGCTTGAGGAACCAGGTGCCGAGAAGGTTGATGTCAAAGGACTTGCCATAGAACTTGGATTTGAGAGATGATTCACCCCAGTAATCCCACTTAGGCGACTCAGCCCACGCAGCGCCAATCGGCGGGTGATGGCTGACCTGTTCCACGAAAAATCGGTAGCCCTTGTCCGGCCGCACATACTCGAAAGTTTCACCGAGTAGAGGATTGAATGGCTTTGCCACACGACCGATTGTCGAAGCATATTCACTTGCCGCATAAGAGGCGACATAAACCAGACGTTCCATTGAATCGGATTTATCAGCAGCGATATCAAGAAGGTCAGTGTACTCCAAGTCTTCCGCGACTCGCTGAAGCAACGAAGTCGGCTCGTTGAATGAGACCGGAAGGGTCATCTTGGTCATGTCCTTGCCAATCATGGATTTCAGAATACCCTAAAAGGAAGGTTAGTGGGTTTCGGACTAGGCCAGATCAAGGGTAAAAAAAAGAATACTCACCCACAGAGATATCTTGGGCCTGTTATCATTGTCCATCTTCAACCTCGTTCGTACGGGCTCTTCATAACCCTTAAAAGAGGGCTTGATCACAGCCATCTTATCATTACGAGCCTGAGTACTTTCATCGGCGGGTTCCTCGAGTTCTTTAGGCTCAGGCTTGGTGACATCCTCCACCTCGATTTCTCCAGCATCAATGGCATCAAAAAATTCATCACCGTCCGACTCCGTGTCGTAAAGGCTGCTTATCCGAGAATACGTAGACTTGGCTGACCTGCCGCGAGTGAGAATAGGCCGAGCCGACGCGCTTGGCTGGTCTCCTTTCCCGTCAGTCTCCAAAGCCTCGACCTCGGCCTCGGCCTGATCCTTCGCAACGTCCTGACCCTCAGCCGGCATGCGAGAGGATGGGCCGCTGATCTCGCGGCTACTACCTATAGTGTTCTCTAGAGCCTCCTTTAGAGCTCGCTTAGTGCGCTTCCGCTTTTCCTCGGACTCGCCCATCTTGGACTGCAAGTCTTCGTGCTCTTGAGCGACACGCGCCATGCTTTCTTCCCACATCCGACGAAGATGTTCCTCTCGATTCAATCGGTACTGCCAATAGGAGTCGCGATCCCGTGAAATCTTGAGAAGATTTTGTACCAAGCCCTTAAGACTACTAACGGCTCCCTCATAGGCACCAAGGGCTTGCTCAACTGCTGGATCCGCAATGGTCATATCTGGGTTCTTAGACCTCTCTGCCCGCAGAGAAGTAGACACGTTTGCCAGAAGATCCAGTTGGAGTTTCGCAGACTGTGCGGTGATGTTGAGAGCATCCTTATCCTCGACAGGCATCTCATGGCTGGAGGCGTAGTCGCCATAGTCATCGTCATCGTCATCGCCATCCACGGTCGTGACATGGCTGATCGTTCTGTTCACCTCGTTTGGAGCATCGAGCGAGCCATAAGCCGAGCCTGCTTCATCCTCGGCTGTGGCCTCAAGCGTGGTTCGGGAAGCATGTGAGCTAAGCTTAGTGCTACTGCTGCTGCCAGGCACTCCGAGAGAAGGAGGCGCAAGACCCCGGGTACTGCGCTTGTGACTCAGGCCAGACTCAGAAGGAGTTCCGCTCACACTTGCCTCCGCCTTGGCCTGGCGAAGAACTTCTGCATTCTGCGAACGTTGGCGCTCTTCCTCCTTGGCCTCGTCCTTGGCCCACTGAATCGCGTTGTTCAGAGACCAGAACCAACGCTTAGCCTCCACAACATGGTTCGCCTTCAGGTGGTACTTCACCGACGATTTGCCGAGGATCTCGAAACGAGTTTTATCTTGAGCATCCATACTTAGCCTGGCAATCTTCATGTTGATTGCTCCACGGCAAGCGGAGCCAGCATCATCTGCATGAAAGAATTAGAACGAGTAGACATGAGGAGATTGGCTCGCAAAAGGCGGTTTGCAGAACACAACTTACCCTGGTGCTTGTAGTAACTCAGGACACCGTCCTCGAGAACAAACCACCGCAACTTGTAGCCGGTTGTGTAGTTGGTCCATTTCTTGAGATAGCCACGCATCTCACGGGCATCTTTGCCAGCCAGAGGTGCCTCGCCAATGGACCCTCGACCCGACAGGCCCTGAGCACTACTGTTTCCGAGAATGGCCCTCTCTTGAATACCTCGCTGAGCAACCACGGCGGCCGGGGACTTCTTCAACATCGCCCGCGTCTTGTCATCCTTGGTAACATCTTGGGGCAGCCTCCCTTTCTTATCGCGTCGGAAAGGGTCCGCTCCATGAGTCAGAAGGATCTCAATAAGTTGCACATCTCTGTTCCGAGCACCTTCATGCAACAAAGTGCCGCCAGACTGCAAGGTAATTCTGTCGGTGACCAAGTCCAGACTGTTGACATCCAAGATGCCTTCCGCACGAGGTTCCTCCAGCAGCTTCTCTAGCTCATCATATTGCCTTTTCGAGATCAGGCCCTGGATCTCCTGGATTTTGCTGTCAATGAAGAGCGACCGGGCCAGCTGAAGTTGCTGGAAGATCTCTGGCGTACGGGCGAGATCGAGAGCCGTTTGGCCCCGATAGTTGACGATGGCATCATTAACGGAGGGCCGGTTCAGGAGGTCCCGAACCAAAGAGGTACGTCCGAGCTGGGCGGCGAGATGAAGTGGGGTGTTCCCATCGCGGTCCCGTGCGTTGATATCCAACTCCTCACTCGACGACATCACGAACTCCACCACCTGGGGCTCTGCACACTGGAGAGCCAGATGGAGGATGGTGGTCCCATACAAGTTGCTCGCCTCTTGAGTATTCCCAGATTCCTTGATAGCCTTGGAAATGGCGGTGGTATCACCACTGCGCAGGATCTCAAACAACCGGAACGTTCGCACTGACTGATTGAGGGACATGCTGCCGCTCTCCGTCTGCGGCACCGGGGACTGCTCCATCGCGTTCGCGCCCTGGTAGCTCTGGTAGACGGCGATCTGCTCGACGGAGGCCTCGGGGACCGGGGGAGTATTCAAGTCTTGATATTGCTTGCGATGGTTATGGCTAAAAGTGCGAGTGTGTGTCAAAGGGGAGCTATTTGTCGAGGCGGAAATGACTGAGGCGTTGTCGTCCTCCTTGTCCTCGCCTTTGGACTTATCGCGATGCAGAAGGGAAAGCGCTAGCGCACTCCGAGAGCGCTTGTGTCTGCGAGAGAAGGGCATGTTAGTCACATGTGGATATCCTCGAAGACATTCTTCAGTTGGTTGGCCATATAAATCGGGACAGGGCCACCGTCCAGTCAACTCGTCCCAACGGAGGACGTGCCGTCATCGCCGACCGCCAGGGCTCATGAACCATGGATCCACTCGTGGTGGGCATAACGTACCCTTCAGGTCTGTCGGACATTGGTGATGTGCTATTGCAAAGGCATGAATGTGCAAAGTCGAAGGGAAAGCGCAATGGCCGCCGTTGGTTTGAGGAGGGGGCAAAAGCGACGCTGATCGCTCCGCCTTGGCACTCGCTGACTGTTTACTCGCTCAACTCATTTAACTATACAGGTCTCTAATACTGATGATGATATACAGTTTCTATAGTACAATGATCTATCTCCAAGCTCTATCGAGTCTCTCCACTGACCAGAATGACAACACTACCCAGCTGCCGCTTCAAGTCCTCCTTGTCAACGTCGTGAGTATCCTCTACTTCGCCCCACATGTCCGTTTGCCACTTCACTTCCAAACTCGAGGCCTCGGCGGCATCTTCAAGACCAAACTTCTTGTTATCGTGTCTCTGAAGATGACGGAAGTTTTCACTCCACTCCACCAGCAGACGCACCGCGATAAGGAGACTTTTGGAAGCCAAAATGCCTCGCTCCAGACCAGCCAGGTCATGAGGAGCCAGTTCCGACACCCAGGTGCGGATGCTGTCCTTGGTCGCCTGGGGCTGGGACAATGGTAGGATGCTATCAGTGTCAAGGATCGGTACGATCTCAAGACCGGGCCAGACTTTCGTAGACAGAAAGCTCATGATATCCTTGGCAACCCTCGTCTGGATTTCTCGAAGGCTCTCGGGCTTCTCCTCGTCACCTCTGCGGTCCAACGCATGATTTGTCCGTTCTGGCTCCCAGCACAGCAAAGTATCAGTGTCCAAATAGCGCATCGCAGTGGTGATGATCTGTTCGCGTATAGCGTTATCGCCTTGCGCATCCTCCCGAGCAATATCTGCCGCGCGTGCCGAGAGAGACGTGAGGGGAATCAGATGGCTCTTCAAGGCCTGTTGCGCAGACTTCATCACATCCCATTCGAGGGCGATGGCGTGCGCCAGTTGCGGCTTCGTCGGGGGGATGGTAAGAACTTCCTTGGTGGGCGTTCTCACTGGTCGCTTGTCAAGCAGAACTTGGTACTCCCCTGTAAATCGGATTGATGGTCAGTCCACGGTGTTACACGGCCAACTTGTGATCGGAGATGCAAAATGGTAGCTCAACACCTACCGGGCTTCCTATTAACGTGCACATCCTTCCAGAACCGCTTTTTCAGTGACACGGAGGGCCTCGTAGGCTGTGTCTGTGTTTCGCTTGCCGGCACAGAATCAATCTCTTCCACCTGTTCCGCCACATGCTCTGCATTTCCTTTGAATTCTGGCGATGGTGCCGGGGCTTTGGGCGGGGGTCCGTGGGCAGTGACAGGGTGTGCGATGGCGGCCCTCAAGGGCGAGGAGTGAATGCGGCGACACAAGAGTACATTGTGTCGTGCGAGGGCGAAAAGCTGCGAGGGGAACGTGGTCCGAGGAAGGCCAGCCATATCTCAAACACAGGATTTCGAGGAATGATCGAGGTTGGGTGTTGCGGAGGAGGAACTTTCCGAGTCTCGGCCCGTCGCCAATCACGCGCCACAGGATCCGTTCGCTACCTTTGGATTTCTGTAGCACCTTCAGCTGCACTGCTGATCACCAATTGACGCAATATTTTTCTATATTTTATATTTTATATTTTATGCTTTATACTTTATATTTCTTTTTTCTTTTTTGAGTTTGGCCAGCATTTAGCCAATCGCCGGGATTTCGGAGGGATAAGACTACTGCACTATTGCATCAAAGTTGCACGCTATGTGTCCGGTATATGTACGATGACACCAAGTCGTTCTAGAGCCGAGATCTGCTTCCATCATACGAGTGTTATTAGAAATTACCAACAGCATTCGAGTGAAGAATGAAACCGCCCAAAAATTACCTCCATCTTGCATCTAGAACAGAGACAAACAAACATCGAAATGCTAGCACCAGAAGGGGGAATCAGCCAGCTGAGGAGCATATCGAGATGCAAAGCGCGAAAAAATGAAAACAATAAATCAAGAGCAAAACGACGAAATCCGCCCATGCTTTTGTAATTTACACAAGAAAGGAAAAGAAGAAAAGGAAAAACCTTCGAAGGTCGAGGTTGGCCCCCCATTTTTGAATTACCAATCATGCGCAGGAAAGAGAAATTGAAGACGGGAGATATAGGAGATATCGGCGCTGCCGATGTGATACCGTCAGTTCTGTCGAATCTCACAGCCTGGTACAAGGGGAGATAGGGTCTTCATCTTTGCAGCTGTTGAGATGCTGCGAAGCTGACCACCACATCAGACTCCCCTCGATCCCATGCTAGAATAGCGGCAAGAATTGCAACTTCAAGCCACGGGCGGAGGGGAAAAAGAAAAGGGAATCAAATCAAGCGCTGGACGCATCTAGCAGCGGGACCGAAACACATAGCAACACTTCAAGTCGGACATTGGTCGAAATTATGGTCGTCACGGCATTTCATCGTAAATAGGAGGAGGCTGGAGTTATCACCAGTACCGCTCGTCCAGTCCAAACTCTCCAGGTCCCCGACTCGCCGGAGACCCGCGGTCTGTGATCCCCGCCATCGCAGAGCACACGTTAGTATATGCGAGGGAACGGGTATGCTTTCTGGCAAATTGTCCCCCAAGTAGCTTTCTACCTGGTGATGTAGCTGGGGTAGTAGGGCTGCTTTATGCGATCGGCATCGGTGCGTTTCTTCATACGCTCCGCATCGTAATCATCAGCGCCATCACGGCTACCCCAAGTCGTCTAGGAGCGAAAGGTGTCAGTCGAGTGGAAAATCCAGGAAGAGGAGACGCATATCAGAATGCAAAGCGGAATCGGAAATAAGATCCGGCAAACCAGAGCGACGCGTCAAGGGTAAAAAAAAAAAAAGGCTGGGGCGGGAAGCACAGTGGATAAGATGCAGGAAGGAGGAGTCGTGATCAAAGCGTCGTGATGCTAGCGTGTCATAGGAGAAGGAGGGGCGAGGCCGACACTTAGGCAGCCCACACCTGGCCAGACCAGTGAAAATGCGCCAAAATGCGCGAAAGTAGAGAAAAAGTGAAAAGGTGGGAAAAAATACAACTTACCACATTCAGTGTCATCACGGCGTATATCTTGATTACGCCATGGAAATAGCCGAACAGAATAGACACGGGTATCAGGAAGACGTCAACCGGATAGCGGATATAGTGACCCAGTAGCTTGAGCACCTTGCTGCTGAATATCCATAGATATAGCGCAGTCATGGCGCGGTCGTGAAGGGCGTCACCCCACGAAACGGTCGCCTTGTAGCACAGCCAGACCAACAGCAGGTCTCCTAAGAGGGCGGGAGGCGACAAAGTGGTCAAATGTACGGCATAAGCGCTCCAGGGCTGACGACTGGCACAAGTGAAAAAAAAAACACAAGTGTTAGCTGCGGCTGAAATACGAGGCAACTTTCGTGCATCAGGCAGCGCTCCTCCCTTCCCGTCTCGGAAATCGGCCGCAGAGTCTCATCCTCTCAGGCTCTGCTTTCTTCATGCGAATAAACAAAACAAAGACCCCGGCTTTTCGACTCTCGCCATGCTGGGCGAGTACGGCTTAGTCGGCCTTGGGAGACTCCGGGGCAGCTGGACCGATCGGGGGAACGAGGAGGCCTAACAGAGGGAAAGGGGAGGGTTTCACTTACTACCAGATGTGCTTCTCGTGGAACATGCTGGTGAGATTACTCCGCCAGTTGCTCCGAGACCAGCGGGCGCATTGCTTCAGGAATCGGGGATTATCCTCTAAAGTGGTGAGCACCTCCGCCTCGGGGTGGTACTGCATATAAGTCTCCCAACCATGCGAGACCATCCAGCGAGTGATGAAGTTATCGTCATCCGCGTTGAGTTGATACTTCCCCCACCACCATTCCTCGTTAGTGAAGGCGTAGGTAAAGCCCTCGTCCTGGAGAATCTTGGTCCGATAGGCCACAGTGCGGCCGGACATGCATGGCAGGCCGCCATCTACATTGGTCGTAGCCCCGCAGTCAAAGTTGCGTCGCTCGAGGTAGAGAGCGCCCAGATAACCCCAGATGCGCTGTGAGAGGTTCGGCGCGACGGCGCGACGCAGTCGCTGACAGGTCACCACCCCTCCGTACCGGTCGTCCTTCTCAAAGGGGGCCAGAATCCACGGCAGAACAGTGGAGGGCCAGCTCACGTCGTCGTCGGCAAGGAGTGTAATGGCAGTTCGTACTTCGGGAATGGCTCTGGTCATCTGGCGCCGCTTATTGGGATGCGTGACCGTGAAGAGACGGATTCTTGATTTGGATGCCGGCATCGCACTCAACATTCTCTCGGCCCTCTTCCGATTGGCCTCGATAGTCACCAGAAGGATCTCGTAGGGTCGGTTCTCCAGAATGGATCGAATCGTCTCCACCAACTCCTCACCACATCCCTCCAGCGTGGGAATGATTACCGAGACATCTTGAGAGGTCAGCTTCGGGTTTTCCGGGGGCGGGATCGGCCGGAATGACCAGAAGGAGACCAGATTGACGACGAGGCGGAAGTAGCGATAGAAGCTGCTAAAGAATTAGTGGTTCGCGTATGGTTGAGGGGGCGGGGAGGGATGGCATCACCGAGCCTCGGGTAAACTGACAATAGCGCGGCGAAAGCTCGCAGGAAAGGAAATGCCATCTTCTGGGTTGATTTTCTCGGTAGTTCCCTACCCCGGGAGGGTTCCGATACAATCTATACTTTGACAAAGAACGTTAGCAGGGGTCTCCCGTGTTCCGTATTAGGACCGAGTGTGTATACCTCCGAGAGCCTAAAGGGGGTAGGCTAACGTCAATCAGTGATGCCGATGATGGGATGGGCTGGTAGTAAAAGAGCGAGGAAGCAAAACGAATGTCAGGGAAGACACAGCTTCCTCAACCAGCCCGAAGTAGAAAAAAGGAAAAGGGGAGGGAAAAGGAAAAAGAGGAAGAATAGCTACTTGGAGCGAGTGAAAGGAGATTAATTTGTAGGGAAGCACATGCCTACGATGACAATCCTGATACTAATCCGAGCGAACAATTGAACTAGAAATAAAAATTAAGAAGTAAAAAAAGTACCAAACTAGAAAATAAAATTTATCAAAAAACACAAAAATTTGGAAATAGGTGCTCTAGTCCCGTTGTCGTTTTGAGTGCGCTGCAGGTGTAGTTTTGCCTCGTGCGTCAGAGACCCTGGATCTAGATGGAGGCATGCAGGAGTGGAGAGGGATTGGCGGCGGCCCATCGTAGTGTAGTGACATGGAGTGGAGAAGCCGGGTAAGGTACATTTCGGTAATATACAAAGATTACTAGGGGGTTCATGCTCATTTGCCTTTTTCATCTCGCTCAAGGTCAAGGTTTTTACGCATCATGCGCCATTCCAGACAAAACCTTACCCTACAATGTGTGCCTTCATGTCTATACATATATGTGTGTTTATATATAGTACATAATATAGCCTGGCCCCGGCGCGATGCGATCCATGGATCCGTGGATGCAAGAGCACTTCAGATACAGCTGGGGCCTCGTAGCATGTCCGTCGTCGGTTCAAGCCGTGTATACGACATTCTGCTACCTCAATAGGTTCATACCACGCGCAGCATGACGGAATCCATTCTCATGCAATCATCCTAAAGTTATTGCCTCTGATGGGTCGTTCTTTGAAGTCCTAGGTAGACTACGATAAGAGTGGATACCAAGGAGTAAACAAATCGGTGACAAATCGGGGCCAAGGAACCCTCACCTGTCTACCACCCTTGTTTAAGTGGTTGCACTCGGCCAGAGCCACTGCTCCTTCATTGGTGCCCAGCCCATGGCCGGGAAGTCTTTTATTTTTATTTTTTTCTGCAGCTGCAAGCTCGGTTAGCCGCGATCGACACTGTTGATTTTGATTAGTTAACTGTCCTAGCTTTGTATTCAGCCGCGAGTCTTACCAGCTATCGCTTCACTTTACTCGTGATAGAGTTACAATACCAAGGTACTGTAGTTGGTGGAAAAGGAAAAGAAAAGACGCAACCCGCTATCAGACCGAAGTGATTTGTGGAAGACTCCATATCATTGGCAAACCCAGACCGTTGTGGACAAATGGCTAGCGCCGTAGTGGGCTCGTCGCTGGCTAGCGCAATAGATATTCCCCCCTCCCCGTTCAGCCCCAGATTGCCAATCACTGGATATCGATCGGCCGTGATTCGCACGCCCTGTGGTACAAGGATCAATTTTAATGTGCGAACGACAGAACTCTCCGTGGTCGAAAGCCACTCGGAGAATTGGAGAGATTTAGAGCACCCGTGGCGCGACGCTTAAACAGACCGTCATGAGTGGAATAGGAACCCTAGCGGCGATCCCCAAACGCCGTGTAACTACGACCGTGAACTAAGGGTTGTTTTTGGTGATTTAGTGCGTTTCGAAGCTTGGGTGGGGCCACCCGGATAAAAGCGAAGAGGAGATAAATAATAATCACAAAATTACATACAATAGTAGTGGTCCGTACATACCTAACTCGGTATCTCAAGAAGGAAAATGTAGCCTTGAACACTTAAAGAATCAGAGGCATGCGGTCGGGTCCAAAAAAAGTGACTCCCAAAAGGTTCGAGGTGACCCAGTTTGCCGGCGCGAAAAGCATTTCGGCATAGATTATTATGTATGGAGCATAGAAAACGGTTTCTCGGTCACTAGGAGCGTGTTTTCTCTGTGAGGCTCTAGCTTTACATGTTTGACTACCCACTAGAAAAGGTAAATAGAGAGTGTCAAGTACTTTTGAACCAATTGTATACGCTCTATAGTCACACCCTACACACCCCGACCACATCGAACCGTAGGAAGCTAAGACGCCGCACTCTACACCCGAGGCTCCTAGACACTAGACTGGTAGACTCCTTCCTTTCTGGCTCACAACCGCTGCGCGCCTGTCTTTGGCGTCTAGTTCCAGCAGAGGAGCTCGTGCTGACATCGGAACCCGCCAGCCTTAGCGGGGTCCAGCCAGTCTGCAGCAGACCCAATGCGGAAAATAAATTTTTTAAGGATCCCATGCTGCCAGGTCGATCGGCTGAAAGTATGTTGCAGAGACCAGACATCCTTAGCTTCCAACGTAGTCCACGCAATCTAGTACCTTTGTCATTACGTGCCCTTATGTTAAGACCGTGCAGCACAGGCCGTTGCATTCCCCAAGTGGCAAAGGATCCCGTCTCCTGCACTTGGTATAGTTAACTAGTTGACTAGTTATACCTCGTGTACATCGCTGCTCCGGTGTATAGCCGTATATCCTGGATTAGAATCATTGCCCGTTCCATTCTTGGCTCCTTGACGGGCTCTGCAGTTCAATCGGCCACGGAATCGAACCACGAATGGCTGATTCGTGGACAATCATGTCCTAAATGATACAGACGCGTATCTCAGCTGCACGGACTCCCCGGCCCAGTCTTTGCCTCGAACTCCACACTAATAGCTCTGATTCCACTCAAATCCCGGGAGCGACCGGATCCATCCTGGCTTAACTGTATTATCCAGTCTTTTGTCTTGAACGGGATAAAAAACGGAGATGGAAGGGGACTGGATGGAGACAACGGTTCGGAAATCGACAGCTGGAAGAGGGGGCCGACATGTACTCCGTATGTAGAATTGCGCACATTATATGACTTCAAAATTTCACGGTTGACAGGATGTGGGCACACGGGAAACTACAATGACATGCAGCTTGGGGGGAGGAGAGGGTCGATCAGACTGGCTTTCTCCTCTCGTCTTAGCTTTGCCCTTTTGGCGCCGGGCCGATTAGTCACGCTCAAGTGTCTTTTGGCAATTGGCTGCCTCGTAGCCTCGTAGCCTCGTAGCACATACCATCTACGCCCCCTCTCCGAACTCAGTTCGCCTGTTTCCCTTTCTGGACGAGAAGCGGCTGGGGAATCAAGAACAGGAACCCCCATTCAGATCGTCCGGTGGGGGCAATGTAGTAGTACGTTACAAGCGCGAGCGTAACAGTGGATCGTACGTAGAGAAAGAGGAACTTGAACCGTGCTCGTTCTGTTTTTCCCCTCCAAAAAGGCCTCCATGGACTCTTTTCCGGCTGCAACTCCACCAGTCCCGATCCACCAAGTCCACAATACCATAGTCGATATGGTCGACGTGGTCGAATTGGCGTGTCAGTATCCATAATTGCAAATTGATGCGCAGGATTACTCCGTACTTTGGCGCAAGATCTGGTGGCAACGGCCAACCTCCACCTGCAGGGGCCCTATCCGCGCACTGTCCCGTGTGCGATCCCATCCGATTCTCCGGGGCTCAGGAGTTACTCCGTGTACAGACTACGTACTTCTTGGCCTCGGAGCTTTTGTTTGGTTATTACACTGTGGTCTCAAATCTCCCTTCCTCTAGCTGCAGCAAGGCTGCATTCTGCTGTAACCATCTCAGGATAGTCTCGGGTTAATCACCAACTTCGGTCCCCCACTGGCGTTCTCCATAAGACTAACTAGGTTGTTACTTCTCCCGGTATTCCAAATACAGCGAGATCCACTGCGCACTTTGACACTACGACTTGAAGGTGTACTTTTCCACCTTCACATCAAACAACCTGTAATGTGGACACGAATCCTCAAACTAACGAGAAGAGAACGCTGGCTGATGTTATTGCGCAATCCCATTATCTCCTGTCGTGAAAGGACACAAGACCGGAATTTCCAATGCGTTACCGTACTTTTTACTCAACGTCCTCTCCACATTGGCGCATGGACATCATAGGCATGATATGCTTTATGTGCAGAACGAGAACGAGAATATCTGAATTGTGAAATCCATAATACCATTTCCGCACTTCTAATTCTATTTTAAGAGTTGCATTTGTACTAACGATCAACGAAACGCCTGTCCTCGGCAAGACCATCTGAGATGCCTTTGTTGTCAGTGCGCATCTCATGCATTCGACATGCGTCAAACTCGGCTCTAGGCTCAGGCCGCTTTCCGATAGAATGGGACGCGAAGCATGAGGCTGTTTTGAGAATGTGCATCCAGTATCACCGAGGGTAGACCGTCAATCTGTCCCTACTGCCTTAGCTACCAGAATTTGTAGTCGTAGTATTCACGTCAATGATGCTTTGTATTGACAGGCAGACATGAGCTTCAAAGTATGTAGTCGACTAGCCGTCCTTGGACCGATTATCCCGGATCTTTACCATGGACTTCCCGCATGAGACAGGATGATCTGATCAGCTTTCGTGACGTCAAGCTACTTTCGACCGTTCATGCATCTGGATTAACGGGGCCATCGGGCCTGGGGGGCGCCAAAGCAATGCCCCTGTTCATCAATCATGCCACCAACTGTACTGCATGACGGAACTGCAGCCGGTTCTTCCCCCCGAGACGCTAATGCGCGCATCTACCAGGCCGAGACTGGGAGTGTGGCCGATGCCTTTCTAGAACCATGCACGAGGGAGTAAGCCCGTTGTAGGCGCCTGCATGTGTGTATGTTGCTGGCGGTCAGAATAGGCGATTCCGCTGACGACTCCGATATAGCAGCGGCGTCTATTTCGGGTACTGAATACATACTGGATACTATTTTCAATCTCTCAGCACCGATATTGAATCAAAATAGCCGACCCGTGGTAGGTATATCATATCATATTCATCGTAGCAACATCAAAAGAAGCAATTGAAGCAATGCTCGTCACCAAAAGCCATTTTCAGCCCCACGGCCTCTCGTGGTCCCCTGGACTCTGGCATCGATCATCGACCCACATCGATACGCGTCTATTCATCAGCTCTCCATAGCCAAGCTGCAGGGTTAAAGTTGGCCTCAAAGTCAACGCCGCCAAAGAGCCCGAGGGCCCCATACAGGTCAAAGTCACCCTCCAAGCCCTCGATGCCACCGGATTCCTCATCCGTCTCCTCATGCAGGTTCCACCCTCCTGCCCGCTGCCCGTTGCGGGTAAAAAAGACCTCCACTTGGCACTTCTTCCGGCCCTCGAACAGTGCATCCGCCAAGGCGAGCGGATTCTCCGGGTGCCTGAAGACCATACCTAACCCGATCGTCTCACCCACATTGATTGGGGCCGTGAAATCACGGCCACCCCATGAGTCATTCACGAAACGGCATCCGTCATCGGAAAAGACCCCCAAGCTGCCCCTTTCCCAGCCTGGTGATCGCCAGGATGGATACGGCCCTGCTACAAAGCCGATCGAGAGCCCACTGGAGTCTGAGCCGGGGCCGGCACGCAGACCCAGCAGTTTCACTTCGAAATAGATCATCTTGCGTTTCTCACTGATAAATGGGGAGTCCTCTGCTGCAAAATACAGAGGTAGATGTGTCAAGACCAAGCAGTCTCCATTCCGGTCAACTGTCCGTCCCTGCCACTGGCCACGGGCTGATGGAGCAAGCTCTCCGACAAACTCTCTCTGTTGAACGGGTCGTACGTCATGCTCTCTGACAGAGCTATACACTGCCGGCGACGGCCTCTCGGGGAGCCAGAGTGGTGTGTTGTCGCAAAAGTCGTGAGCCCGCTGTGCGTCATCACTGGATGCATTCCCTGCTCCTGAGCAGTAGTAGCCCGCGATGGGCGGTGGAGGAAAGATCGATGTATCTGGCACAGCTTCCTGCCAGTTGTGATACGGTGGGAGACCCTCCAGTCGTTGCTGCTGTTGCTGTTGCTGTTGCTGTTGCTGTTGCTGCTGTGCGTCGACAGAGAAGCGCGCAGAGGACTGCGATGCCTCGTAGCTCGGTGGCGGGGCGTCGCTATGCGCCATCATGTCTAGGAAAAGGTCTGGAAGTAGTGTCGGTTCCGGCCAAGTGCACGAGACGTGAATCGAAGGCTGGATTAAGGTTGTCGCGTCCGCGTTCACATCTAGCCAAGCGGGGCTGTGCCGAGAGTGAGATCCGTGGGGTACATCTTCGACATTTTCGACACGGTTGGTTTCGTCCTTGACTCTTTGACTCTCTCGAGCGTTGCAAAGTCTTGCGCGGTGGCCATGTAGTATTTTCAACCCGACCAGAAGCCCGGGAAATCCTGGTCTAATTTTACTTGTGATTTGTGGTAGAATTAGAGGAAAAGAATAGAAATCGGTCACTACTTTTACTTCTATTTCATGCAAGATAAATAATTGTAGGAGTCACAAAAGGGGAAATTGGGCGAAGGCTAAGAATAGTCGCGCTGCAGGTCTCAGTTGAGTCCAAGTGCAACGTGCAGCAAATTGTAAAAGCAAAACGCAAATGCACCGAGGTGACAAGTTCCGAATTTTGTTTCTTCGATTTCTCACTTCCCAACTCTCGCGCAGAGAGTGGGAGGCGCTCTTTAACTACACTATTTACTCTTTCTGTTCTCTTCAAACTTCTAACAATCATCCATGGCCGATTTGCCGCGCCGACGTCGATCCTCCATCTCGGAGCAATTCCAGCGAGTCTTCAACGTCGATCGTTCAGACAAGGTATGTTTTCTCCACACTGTCAGAGCCCACACTGACTGGTCCCAGAAACATCAGAACACTCAAACTGAGGTTGGCTTATCTGCTGCGATTGCTCAGCTGAAAAATGGACACGACGAGTCAAAGGCGACCATCAGCCACGAGAGGCAGAATGAGACTAGACCCAGCTCATTCTTCTACACTCGGAGCTCTGGATTGCTATCCACAATCACTCCTCATCCCACTCCCCCATTCCAACCTGTGATGTCTTTGGATCCCATGCCACTGCAGAGAGCTTCCGAAGCAAAGCCTAGCCATGAAGTTATCTGCACCTCTCCTACATGGGACAATTCTCGTAAAGAGAGACGTGCCACCAAACGACTCGAGGCAGAGAGAAAAGAGCTCGGACAGCGTCTTCTCAGGCTGGAAGAGGATCAGTCCAGACTGGACCATGGCGCCTTTGACCGAAAGTCCCGCCGCTTGACCAAAAAGCAGCCACTGGATAGCGCAAGCCGGTCATCCAGTGCAGATAGAGAAGGAAGATCCTCAAGTGCCTTTTCAGGCTTCTTCTCGAGATCAAGGCGATCATCCCAGTCGCGCGCAAATTCCAAAGACTCAGAGTCCCGGCGTCAATCGAGTGATATCCCGCCGACATTGCCCTTGGTACTTCCGGAACGCTTCGGTGCTGCTGTATCTAGAGAACTGGCCACCAAACATGGAACTACCCTGGTACCATCTCACCAGACAGTTCATACCCTTCATACTACATCCAAGTCGGACGACCTCCGAGAGAACTGGAGGATGGCTGAAGCCTGGCAGAGGAATAATGAAACCCGCGAATTGACACCCACGAGGAGTGCCGTCTACAGACCAGGGGTCAGCGAAGGTGGTCAGCTTATACCTCAGAATGCTTCCCCTAAGGATACATCTCAACCATACGCCCAAGCAACTGAGCTTTCAGCCGATCTCGATCGTGAGACATTTACTGCAACACTCAGGCATGCCAGGAAGCCTGTGGATAACTGGTTTATTCCAACTGCACAGGGCAATATAATGACGCGCCCAGCGATGCCCTCAGGGGCCCGGGCGCAAATTGAAAGCAGCCTGCAAGCCCCTGATGCTACCTCTACCAGAGTGACGACTGCACGCCAGCTACACGATCTTGTGCCACCAAAGACCACACAAGGCCCACATAAGCCCTTCCAGGCCTCCATCTCGATGCCGGGAATCCCGCAAAGCAAACATCACAAGAAGAGTAGGGCCACTTCTCATTCACAAACCAATTCAACGAGTTTCAAGTCCTCTCCCCTCTCATTAAGCCCATTTACAAACGATGATTCTGGGCGAAAAGAGAACAATAGGATGCCGAGGGCCACGGACATGCAGAATAAGGGCCAGTCGATCATTCCGGCACCGTTACGAATCCAAGTGCCCCAGCATGATAAATCAAAGGGACGAAGCCAACAGCCAATGTCTGCTACTCCCGCCGGGATTGTTCAGAGCCGACCAAAGGATACCACTCGTAGTGGACATCGACAATCGTTTCAGGGACAGCCACCCTTATATGGGAACGGTGACTGTCAACAACACTGGTGCCCACAACCAGCGACAACTTCGATGGACACTAAACCGACACAGGCCACTGAGGAAGCCAAGCCATTTCACAATGATGGGCCTCCCCTGCCAATCAAGCACGCAGGCCGAACTGCTTCTCTTACTAACAATCCTTCAGATCGGTTAGACAACGAAGGCCAAAGGGAGACCAGCATTACAACAGATGCACCGGCCCATTCTTCGTCCGAGCCCAGTGGATCAAATCTGTACACTGCGGAAGAAGCTCCCGAGAACGGATCCGTTCTGGGATGCTTGAACCCACAAGTACGCAGCCGGGCATCGTCGCAAAGCTCTTCGCAAGCAAGTTACGACACAGCCGATGAAGAAGTACTCGGCATCTCCAAGGCCCAGAATCACGCGAATGCGAACACTCAGCCAAGCGAGACAAGCTCTTTGACGCCTACACGAGAGGGCTCTGCAGCAAATGGACGGCTTTCCAATGATACCACCTCGCTTGCTCGGGATGGCTCGCTCTCCAAGTTACGAAAGAGACCGAAGCAAAAGACGAAGGCACCGCTACCAGAACAGCTCATCGCCAAGTTGTTTGTCATTTGCTGTCGTTGCAAGTATTGGCATGACATGCCGTCAGAGGTGTACGCAAAGCTCGCATGCCCTGAACGACTCCCCTCCGAGTCTCTCATGTCACGAACCTTCTCTCGCCGGAACTCAACCGGTCGGAAAATTTCCCTGGGAAACTCGCTGCTGTCTTCAGACCCATCTGATACCCAACGGGTGCTGACTACAGAGCAAAAAGAACCTACTAAAGAAATGCAGTCGAGTCGCAAGACTCAAGCAGCGGCGGGGATGCCCTTAACGCCGCCTTCCTGCTGTTGGTGTGGACATAACATGCGCAAGACTTGCTGTCAGGGGTGGACAACGCTCGTTCAGATGAGTGAGCGACACCATTGAGCGAGATACGAGCCCCACGACATACTCTACCGAAATGGAATGATGAGGGCAAGCATGCCCTTTTTCTCTCGTTTTGCCTCTGCATTCTTCAGAAGATTGTGGCATTTCGCATTTCTTCGAAGTGATATCTGCAATTCTCCCTTTCAGCTTCAGTACCGAGTTTATCATAGTTGCAATATGAATATTCTTAAGAGTAATCAAGCATTGAACTTTCGGAGTTCCCCGTTACCCCCTAGGAGCTTTGAACAGAGAGTCAATCAGACTGCTCTTTGCCTTTTACAAGCTCCAGAACATGTTGTATCTCTTCATCGATGTGTTCAAAGAAAATGCTCCTTATCCCCACAAGCTAGAAGAATATATACCATATAGCCATATCCAGTAGCCTTGGAACTCGATTTCATCGTTAGAAAGATTATTCTCCCTGGAAGTGAGGCCACAACTAATACTCATTTGCATGGTCACAGTATAGTTGAGTTGTCGCCCTGGAAGAAATTGATAGATTCGGTCATAGCCTCTATTAGAAACGGAATCGGTGAAAATAAGACATTAGTGTCTCGAAGCAGCGCAACGAGAAAAGACCTAACATTATAATGTTGGTACAGAGTGTTATGTACATAACTACATAGTTAACTAGGCGTGCATGACTAATCCCTAAGCGAACCCTTCCCGCGTCGACTGGATTTTCAATCTTCTTCGTCATTTCGTCTTCACTTCCACCAAGTGCTTCAACTACGTATTGGCCAGAATCTGATGTTGCATTCCGAGCCATACACTAACTGAATGCCATTCAACTAGCTTTTATCCACATTGACCACTTTTAGGATCGATTCCCCCAGACCGACTGTGTTTTTCACCTGATTAACCCATCGCCAACAACACACATTCACGCCGCAACTCCTCAATCCAGCTGTCCCAGTCCTCATCGGATCATCTACGGACCCTTCCTTGAAGGACAGTCACCACAGCGCCACGTCTTGTGGCCGTGACCGACTGGAGCTGGATTGCGAGTCGGGAGACCCTCTTGAGGGTATCTCGGCTCTTCTTGTCTCGAGTTGCTAGAGCAAGAAAAGGGCCTTCATAGTTCATGTTACACTTGCTCGGACTTTTTCTTCGGAAGAATTCGTATCTTTCTACGAGAGCATGACTCCTTGCGCACCTACATTCATTTCTATATCTAGCAAAACATTTTCCAGTCAATAATAATGCATTTTATACCTTTCTTACGTATACACTGTTATATCTCTTGTAGAATGTTCCTTCAGAGCTTGCTCTTCGCCCTCTCATTCCCCACCACGTTCACCACGACCTTGCCCCAGGTCTCGCGGCCGCCCAGCGCATGCAAGGCTTTAGGCACACTCTCCAGCCCATTGAAGGTCTCATCCTTGAACGCAGTACCGCGGAACTTACCCTCGGCGACGAGATCAAAGATCCCCTGCCAGACAGTACCAACAGTCGGGGTCTCAAACTTCGCATACTGACCCCAGTGCAGACCGACGATGCTCACATTCTTCAGCAGGACGCGATTAAGCGCGACCTTCTCGATCTTGCCAGCCGCAAAACCAATAACCAGCAAGCGGGCATTCCATGCCACACACTTCAAACTAGCCTCAATCATACCGACAGGGTCGTAGACGATATCAACGCCGGCCTTGCCGTTGCCAGTCCGATTCCCCGCACACAGCTTCTTGACCTGCTCGGGCCAGCTCTTATCAGTGTAGTCAATGATATAGTCCGCACCAAACTCTTTCGCGATCTCGCGCTTCCGCGCAGTGCCCGCCGTCGCGATGACCGTGGCCCCCTTGGCCTTGGCCACCTGCACAGCGGCCAATCCGACACCGCCGGCCGCAGCGTGGATCAGCACCCAGTCACCGGCCTTGACGCCGGCGCGATGGACCAGACCACCGTAGGACGTAGGAGCCGTCACAAACAAGCCGGCGGCATCTTCAAAGCTCCAATCGTTGGGGACGGGGAGGAGGGTTTGCTCGGTGGCGAGCACGTGGGTAGCATAGGCGCCTTGGGTTGCACCAAAGACACGATCGCCGACTTTGAAGCGAGGGGATTCGAAGGAGCTTGGTACGGCTGTGATGGTTCCAGCAAACTCAGCGCCGCCGACCCATGGAAGGGGAGGCTGGTGCTGGTATTTGCCTTGGATCTGAAGGATGTCGAAGAAGTTGGTACCGGCCGAGTGAATCTCGATCAAGTATTTGTCTGCTGCGGCAGTTGGTGTCGGCACCTCGGTCACCTTGAGATCTAGGGGTCCCTGGATCTGCTGTGAGCTCTTGTGTCGTGGATGGCGGAGATGGTTCGGGGATAACACGGAGTTGCACACCTTGACGTATTCGCTGACCTGGACAGCGCGCATTTTGGTAAAATAACCGTACCGGGAGGGGCTTTAATTACCTTGCAAAATATGTAACAAAAGAACAGGGTTCGATGCTAAGGAAGAGTGCCAAAATCAAGAACGATGGAAAGGAAGTTGGGGGGAGTTTTTGGGGGATCTTTTTTTCCCCGCGTCGCATGCCGAGGTCCAACGTCGGATACTTGGCAATGGGGAAGATGGACGATGAAAGGTGGATTTGGACCATTGATTATGTGAGAAGCATAGTATAAAGCACAGATAAAATTCACAGATGGTATCAAGTATCAAGAAGACAAAAAGCCGTGCCAACACCGCAAATCCCAACCCAAAAACAGATCGACCGCTCCACGCAAAACGCCGAGTATATGTACAAAGATCAAGAATCTATTAATACAGACCGCCACCCATTTTTCATAGCAGTTGATAAAACAAAGAAAGAGGGTATAAAGGTATCATATGCCACATATTCACTTAGTATCCCACACCCGGAGGCTTCTGCACCATCGGATCCTGGCCCATGTACGGGACCAGCGGCACACACTGGGAAGAGGACAGCGGCATCATGTCCGCAGCTGGGTAGCCGTGTGACAGCACGGGTTTCTTCTCGGGATGCTCAGGCTTTCCATGGTAATCATACTGAAGAGACATAGCACGTTTCCAGGGCTTGGAATCGTAGCCGTGGTATTCGGGTGTCTCTCCATAGCGAGCGTACTCAGGAGGATAGACACCGTGGTGAGCAATCATGGACATCTGGTCCCGGTAGATAGGTGCAGAAGGTGCCAGAGGCGCAGACTGAGGCATGCTAGATGGGGGTGTGATGTGTTCAAACGGCATCTGGTACCATTGACTCGGATGCAGAGAAGGATTGAAGCTCATGTCAACCGAGACGGAGCGAGAAGGCCACTGGGCCGCTGCGGGTGCGGTTGATGACCCGGGACTGGGGATGCAGGATACAGGAGAAAGAGGGTATGTCGCGTAGGTGGGCGTCATGGCAGAGGTCGTGTTGATCATGAGGCCCTCGGCCACGGGAGAATTCTGAGTAGGCTGGTCGAAAGAGGCAGTGGTCGGACTATGGTCTGGGAAAGGATGGGCATGTCTGTCCGAGACAAGAACACGCTCGCCAGACAGAGTGGGCGTCAACTGCTGAGCTAAGGGAGCGTTCCACTTCTGATCGTCCACGGAGTACACGTCGGATGAAGTGTAGGCTGGATGCGCAGACCAGTCCGAAGGCTTTCTGGATGTCTTCCCCGCGGGAGGAGACTTGTGGTTGTGGGATGAAACCGAGGAAGAACTCTTCATATCCTTCTCAGACTCGTCGTCCCCTGAGATCGAACCCTGGGGCTTCTTGCGAGTCTGGCGGGATGGCTTGGTGACTCGCCATTTCTTTAAACGGCTTCGTAGTTGAGTCTCACTGTGAAGGGAGTCAAAAACCAAAGCCCCGAAGATTCGGATTCGAACAGGGGGCGGCGGTTCAAACTCACCTGGGATCGAAATCATTGGAACGAATCTGCTTGATGACCTGCTTGAGAGGCCATTCCTCCTCCATGTACAGCTTGGCAATCAGGGCTTTCTTCTGTTCCCAAACATCGGAAGATATGGAAGTCTTCATTCTGACGGGGTGATGAAGAGGTTCAAGGAGTGGATGTATATCTCGGAAGGGGAGGAGACGGAGAAGGGGAGAAGGATTATAAGTAGAAGGAGTGAAAAAGTGGAGATGAAAAGAGCAAAAGGTCCGGGGAGTGAGTGATATAGACTTAACCTATGGAGAGGAGAGAACTGAGTTGACTTGAGTCTGGAACTGGACCCTAATAATCTCACTAATCCCTTCCACGACCTAAGGTACTCGGTAAACGCTCAGTCACGCATGGTCGATCAGGATAATGACGATGCTTGAATGTGATCCGTGGATCATCGAGGATCCTTAAGTGGAGCATTGACATCTCGCGCCATCAACTCCAACCATCCCAAGTCGGGCCCTTGGCGCAGGCGTGTTCGTGGGAAACAAAGCCTAACTACTTTGACTAGGATTCTGATCGGACTGATCATCCTAACTTTGACACCTGACATTTTTCTAAAAGAAAAGAAAAGCTGAACCCTGAGTGTCGAGTCGATCTATCCATCCTCTCCTAGCTTCAACTTCTTTCACTTGCTCCATCTCACCAGCCCCGAAGCTACCTACAGATCGGACCAACCCCAAACAAACCGTGGCCTTTCCGATCATGCGGTGACAATGGATCCCCCGGTAACATGTTAGCCTTGTGGATGGAGCTCCGAGATAAGCCCAGCTCTCTCCCCCGGTCCGAACGGCTCCACTCGTGCGTTTGACTTTGAAGGCAAAGTTGCCGATCATCGCCAGTCCGGGATTCTCACGCGGTGTCTCTTGAGTGGAAATCTTTTGACCGGACGAACTTCCCGAAAGAGTACCATCAGAGCCGTTGGGCGTTTCAAACCTTCATCAAGGTAGAACGGCACCGGTTTTTGGCAATGAGAATATATCCCGTTACGAATGGGCCCGACACCCCCTACGCTATTGAAAAGAACGGGGATCTAACGGGAAAGAGTGTGCTGCATCGGACCCTGTCCCTCCCCTCTCCTTGGACATCGGCTCGTTCACGCATATAACACTGCGCTTGCTGCCGGTGCTTTCTTCCCCTTTGTAGGCAAAGAAGAGAGTCGCCGAACCGACGACACTAGAAAGCTCTCGGTATGGTGTATCGGCTAGTGCTGCCGGATGAAACCAATAATGACGGTTTATGTGGAGTAGCAGTTGGTGGTTGCGCCAATCGACCACGACATGGATCGACCTGATCTTCCCGGGTCCTCAATAGTGGATATCGTAGATCTCCACAGTTGACCCCGAATATCCAGTCAGCACAGAGCCTCCCTCATCACCCTAGTACCTTATAGGTACGCCTCGTTCTGGAGCAGGTAAATCCTAACAAAAAAAAAAAAAAAAAAAAAAAGGCATACAGTAGGCTTGGTGGGGGTCTTTTTCACCCACCACCAATCAGTTGCGTGGGGTGTTTGAGCTGCGTCTGTCACACAACCTACTGTACGATGCAGAAC
>Ga0207877_10076_pt1 | contig 61091 bp, 40 predicted proteins | sample LinPmetageLP29_FD_184046 | JGI IMG/M metagenome (GOLD analysis project Ga0207877, IMG submission 184046) | Marine viral communities from the Pacific Ocean - LP-29 (SPAdes) | ecosystem: Environmental > Aquatic > Marine > Oceanic | place: Pacific Ocean | collected 2009-08-23
ATCCGTTGATAAGATATCGGAGGACGTAGCCGTTAGGCTCCGATAGTATATAAGTTCCGAGCGGATAAGCTTAGATAATCCTATATAGGCCGAACTACTTACTCTCGAACTTCTTACTACTCTTATTGCGTATTAATACCTAGTCGCTAGGCTAGAAACTAGTCTTTTTTACTAATAAATCGCGAACCTTATTTCGCCGAATTATACGAACTAGGAGGAGTTCGTTTACTTTTATACGTATATTACTAATTGCTTATATACTTTCGAGGCGATTAGGCTAAGGTTAGATACTTTCTATCGATTTATTACTAGGGATACGTAGATAGATACTATATACTAAATAGAATAGGCTAAACTTCGTAACTATATATTTATAGACTCTTATAGCGAATAATACTTATTAAAGATATAGATCCTATACTTTCGTAGGCTTATTTATAAGATATTTCGTAAGTATCTTACTAAGTATACTATTTAGATTTTCTACCTTTCTATTTATTCGGGGGTAGTAGGGAATAGTCGTTTTATAATAGGCTTCGAGAAGACGAATATAGAACCGGATAGCGGCTAATATAAGGTTTAGGCTATTATCCGAGTAGATTTCGCGGAATACTCTATAGTAGACAAAGATATTGTTATAAAGGAATTAGCTAAAGGCTTCTTTAGTCGTATCCGGGATAGCTTTCGTAACTAGCTACCCTATTATATAGTCGATAGCTATAATAACCTAGCGATTACTATTAGGCGTCGTTAGAAGGTAGCTAATAAGGTTAATTCCCTATCGTTCGAAGGGTTAGATACCGGCCGTAACTATATATTAGGCCGCTTCCTATTTAAGCCCTTTCTTTAAGCCCTACGATACTTAGCAATTTAGGTAAGTTTAGGCCGTTTCTTCTACGTCTTAACGTATCGTAGGCTACTATACCCGAGGGCGAATAACGCCGTTTAACCCTAGGTACCCTAGATATCTAAACTCTCGGTATAGTTGTCGTACTAAATCGCTACGAATAATTAGTTCTAAATATAGTATACGAACCCTATTATCGTAGGTAAAGGTAAGCTAGTAGTTACCTACTATCGCGTCTCTAGATAAGCTATTAAGGTTACGAAAGCTTAGTCTCGGAGCGAATACTTTGATACTTTTTGTAAGTTTTCGGTCGGTCGGCAATACTTTTTTGTCGAGATATCGTACTATCGCCGCTAGCTACTCTTCTTCGGGAACGCCTCTAACGCTTCTTATAGTATTAATAGATATATCCTATATCGGTTAGGATTTTGATATATTTATAGGGCCTTCTTCGACGAAATCCGGCTATCTACTAATTATATCGGGGATAACTACTTCCGATCCTTTCCGATATTAAATATCTAGGTTATATTCCTAGAATTCGTCGACCTAGCGCGTAAGCCGCTTACTATAGGTCGTCGTAGTCTATAGATACTATAAACTCGTATAGTCGGTTACGACTATAGTACGTATACCGTTTTCGATATAGCGGTCCTATAGGCGTAAAACCTCTTTAATAGCTAATAGCTCCTTATTGTATACGGGGTAATTTAATTCCGCCCCCTAAAGCTTACGCCTATCGAAAGAGATTAGATAGAGTACGCTATCTTCGCCTACCTAGAGAAGAATAAATCCGATCGCCTATTCTAATACGTCGGTTTCGATCCGAAAAGGCTTTATTCTATCTAGCTATCTTAGGACTAGGGCGTTAGTTAGTAGGTTCTTTAACCTTCGAAATATACTTTTATACGCGGTTGTCTAATTAATAGGTCGATACTTTTGTTTTCGAACGGTTTCGTCCGCTTCCTTTAGGAGTTTGTAGAGCGGGACGTAAATCTTCGTAAAGTCTCTAATAAAACGGCGATAGTAAGTAGATAATCCTAGGAACTAGCGTACTTTATAGATATTTCGTAGTATCGGCTAGTCGTAGATCGCTTTAATTTTAGCTTATAGTAGGCGTATACGACTATTTCCGACAATATAACCGTAAAACTCTAAGCTCTCGGTTACGAACTCGTATTTCTCTAGTTTCGCGTAGAGCTTCTACTCTTCTAGTAACGTTAATACTTAATCGAGATATTCGTAGTACTTCTCTATCGAGTTCGAGAAGACTAGGATATTATCTAGATATACGACGACGTATTAGCCTAGAAGTAGACGTAAGGTATCGTTTATAATCGTTTAGAACGTTACGGGGGTATTATATAGTCCGAATAGTATTATAAGCTACTCGTATTTGCCCTACGTTATGTTAAATATAGTTTTTGGGATCGAATTCGTGCCTATCCAGACCTACTAGTATCCGGACGCTAAATCGATTTTCGAGAGAACTTTCGCGGTACTAACCGTATCTATAAGTTCTTATATTCTAGGGAGAGGATACCTATTCTTAGCCGTTATCTAATTAAGCGTATAGTAGTCGATATATATTCGCTATTTACCGTTAGGTTTTCTTACGAAGATAACTAGAAAGCCCTAGGGACTACTAGATAGTTAGATTAGTCCTTTTTTGATAAGGTCCTCGATCTACTATACTTATTCGTTTAACTTTTCGACGGATAATAGATAGGTATTGATATTTATAGGTACCGTATCCCTAATTTCGATCTCGTAGGTAATAGGACGCTTAGGAGGAAGTCTATTAGGTAGTTCGGATAGAAATACCTTAGCGTATTTGTCTAGAATCGATTAAATACGAAGGTCTTAATACTTTTTGTCTTAAAACGGCTTCGTATCCTCTATCGCGCGGATAGCTATAAGGATAATTTCGGCGCCTTTCTTACGTAAGATACGTCTATATTGTTTTGCCGATATTAGATTAAACCTTTCGACGTCTTTTACTAAGATATTCGGGGTCGGACGTAGAGAGATAATATATTTACTACTCGAATCGCTAATACTTATAGTCGAATACCTCTAGTTAATACTAGGGTTATACTTTCGGAGGAAGTCTCGGCCGAAAACGAGCTTATAACCTTCTATAGGTAGAATCTAGGCGAATATATATCTACGCTAAGTTCCTAGTCGTATTAGTAGTCGTACGAGGGCCTACGTAAAGAGTTAGCCCCTATTTAGTAGGTTTACCTTTATTAGTCGGCGGCTTCTTTTGATAGAGACGTTCGGACGTAGGCGATTAATTATCTCTATTAAGGCAAATATATAGATCGTACTACTATCGAGTAGGGCGGAGATAGTCGGAGAGTCGGCCGATAGTCCGATCTTCGCGGAATAGAATATAAGGGAGTCGCTAATAATATTTAGGGCGGCTTTAATAACGTTAACGGCCGCTTCTACGTAAGGTCGAGACTTCTCCTCCTTCTACGCCTCTATAGTTAGGTCTAAGTAATCGATTTCGTATAATTAGGCGAAATCGCTTACTTACGAAGCCTTCTTTATACGGCCGACTAGGGCTTCGGAATCGGCTAGCCGTATTAGTTTTTTGATTTAGGCTTCTTGTCTAACGATCCGCCTTTGTCCTTTTTTTTGTCCTTATCGAGTTTTAGGTAGTTTCGCTTTATATACCCTAGCTTTTTGTAGTAGAAGTACCTTCTCGAGTCGTTTTAATCCTCTTTCGATTTATCTCGAGAACCTTTAAGTATGTCTAGGTCTATAACGTTAGGATTACGGTTACTACGGCTATTCGTTCGGTCGATATAGCCGGAAATTATGCCTCCCTACTTAAATTCGACGAATCGGCGGATAACTTCTAAAATAATCGTAGGCGGATAGCTTTCTTCGGCCTATCTCTTCTAGAGATAGGGGTAGGCCCTATCTTTTAGGTATTAGATTAATATTTTAGGAGGGATCGAGAGGTAGTAATCAGTCGTAGCCTACTATAGGTTAATAGCGAAGTATTAGAAGGACTATTTAAGGCCCTATTTTATATTCTTAAACTTCGCCTACCTCTTTTCGCGGCCGAGATACTCCGTAAATTCCTCTTCGATCTATTCCCTATACTATCGCTATATTTCGACTTTCTTAGTATAATAGCTAACTACCTTATACGTATAGGTAGTCTATATATCGGCTATATAATTAATTAGCTAGCTACTTACGGTTATTTTCTTATCTATATCCTTAGGTTCGGCGCCTACGTACTACGCGATCTCCGAGAAGTATCGTTCGTAGTCGCAAAGGTAGTTATAAGCGCCGTTATCTCGGATTTTGCTACTATAGTTCTTAATTAGCCGGATATACTTAAGTATAAGCTTCTATATAGCGGTTTAAGTAGTACTAACGTAAGCGGACGCGGTAGTAGTTAGTTCTAGGGGCGGCGATAGAGCGGCCGACGGCGGTAGGACGCCTCCTATAGGGGCGTTTGCTACGGACCGAACCTAATTAGTAAATTCGAGCTCCTATGTAGTAGTATACTTAATTAGATTAGATATTCTAAGCTTATCTATAGCTACGTACTAGGCCTTATAATAAATACCGGCGAGGAAAGGCGGGAGTAGATTAAGCGCTTCGTCGGTTCTAGGCGTAGTCGGACGCTGCTAAGGGGATAAAGTCTCTTAAGATATAGTAATAGACGATTAAATTTAATTAGATATAAATAAATTAGGATAGAATTTTATAAATAGTTCTCTTTCTTAAGTCGATATCTCTCTTTCTTGTACTTTTCGGTCCGAGACTAACCGGATCGGACTAAAAAGGATACTCTTCTCCTATGTCTTAGCCGAAAGCAAAGGATTTTATCCTTATCTCGTATTCTATATCTTTTTTAGGCATAACCGTAGGGTTGTTAGGGTAATTAGTCCTAAATAGCCTATTACGATAATATTAGGCGCCCCTAATTGCTTACCGCTAGTCGTAGTTAGACTATTTCGGAGAGAGACGCTAGGATACGGAGGGGAAAGGAAGGCAGGAAATCTACGAAACTTTTGCGGCTTCGACTAGTTAAGGTTGAAGGATCGTGTTTAGGGGGAGGTACGTCGGATATATCTAGAGGTAACGGAGACGTATCGGTCGGTAGCGACCTCCCCCGACTATTCGTAGAAGAATAGTCGGTTAGGATATGCTACTAGATATAATCCTAGAGGGAAACGAGTATATTTTGGATTGCATATACGGATACGTAGTATTATAGTACATACGGGCGGTGAAAACAGGAGCGGAAAGGGTAGAAAGGGGTATATTTAGGGGCTGAAGGGTTCGGACGGGATTGTCCGGGCATGAATACGACCCGTAAATAACCGAAAAGGGGCTCTCGTTATCTCATTAGGGCTATTCAATTTTTGCTTAAGCCGTTAGAAAGACTATATCTAGTCGGTAAATAGAGACCTAGCCTATACGTAATATACCTAGTCTTAACCTATAGCGCGGTAACCTACTCTAGAGACATACTATACTCTCTCTAATCTAATTACGACTTCGGATCGCTTATATACTTTGGTATCACGCGAGCGACTCGAACTAGCCTAGCCTAGATCATACCTACAATAGCTACTAGTTATTTTAGAACATACAATTCAAACCAGCTACTCTAGGATAAGAAGACAGATAAACTAGTACTCTTATGAAGATTAAGTATTTACTAATCTAAGAGACCAATTCAAACATAGCCTAGTTATTAGTAGTTTCGAATCAATTACTAAAGTAGTCTATAGGTTACTATAACAGTATATCTCTATAGGTACACGTATTATATACTATTTCATAAGCGGCCTTAGAGCCTCGCTAAGTCTAGCCTTTCTATAGAGCTCGAGGATTAAAAAGTTTGATATTACTATTAACCGCCGAAATAGGTCTAGTTAAGGACTTCGACTAAGAGCGTCTCGATAAAGGTTTTTTTTCTACCTAGGTAGTTTTTTTTCCCTTTATCTAATAAGATTAGGCTATCTCCCTCGGCTATACTCTAGGTAGATCCTATTCCTTTCTTTCTTCTTATCTTTATCAATCCGATTAAGTATATTCTTCGTGTTCTTTTCTAGTCTTAGTAGGCCTACTTCTCCTAGCCAATCAGAGCCTTAGGATTAGATTTATTAGTTTCTTAGTATATATCATCGGGTTACTAAAGTAGAAATATTTATACTAGCGTAGTTATTGATCTATAGGTCCTTATAGGGCGCCTATAGGTATCTACCTATAGGTCTTAGACAGGATCCGCTACGTATAGGTCCTTAAATATTAAGCTCTACTCGGATAGTAGGTTAGGTAACTTAGGCGACTAGCGTAGTCTAAAGCCCAAAGTTATAAAGATGCCTATCGCCAATAATTAGCTCTTACACAAGGGACATAGATCACCGAGATTTTAATACCGGTTGGCTCTAAGTTCGCTCCTCGACTAGCGGGAATCCTAAGCCCTAAGAATAGCCTATCTAGGATATCGAGGGAGATCTACTTATTAATAGACTCTTATAGTATTTTCGCCTTTTTTTAGATCGAGTAAAACTAGTAGGTACTAGCGTTTCTAGCTATTATAGGGTATACGGACATAGTACGTAAAACGACTAGGCGCCAAAAATATAGAAGCTTCGTAGGTCGTAGTACAAATATAGTACCTCCAATATTTACTCTTATTGCTACTATACGTCCTAAAATTCTAATAGGGCGAGTAAATTCATACTAACTAGTAACTAGTAAGTCTTATAGAGTAGCTATAATAAGATAATAATTTCGATAATATTATAGCTTAAGGAGAGCAATAGGAAGGTTTTATCTATAACCGAGTTACGCTCGCGGATTGACTTAAGGAGTCAACAAAGATATCCAAGTTGCATCGCCCTAGTACACTAACTATCAATTCATCGTTTCTCTTATTAGGTATACTAGGAAAATAAACGCAACTTCTCTTAAAGCCTCCCTTACGGTAGTTTTCCGCACATAATCAAAGTCCGCTAATCTAGATTAGCGTAGCTAGCGCGCGTTGCACATCAGCTATCGCTTGTTCTAGTCGCCGCCTTATATCATTAATCTCTATGTTTGTTTTAAGTCTATAGTAAGGGCATTCTCCCTTATAGCAGTATATAGCGCTTATATATAGTCTTGGATTGTCCAGATAAAGTAAATAACAGTCCGGCCACCATATTGTCCTCCCAGGATCTCCCGCATAATATATATAAAAGTAGTTGGTATCTAGGTACTCAAAAAATTCGTTCAATACATCCCAGTTATACGGTAATTAGTTCATACGCATCGCGTGTCCGACTTTAGTTCCCAATTAGAAGTAAGTAATATATTCTACCTACCTCCTACGAGGTTCCTAGTCTATATAAGATCGTAGCGGCGGAGTAACGGTTGAGGAAATTAGAAGTTAAGGGTTATCAAATCCCGAAGGCCGTATTAGGGAAGGTTAGGCTAGATTTTTGATATCGCCGGATGAAACGAATACCTAGTTTTCTAGATAATCTATTTAGAAGAGAGACTTCTTTAGCTAATAGTACTAGCGGAAATTCTTTAGCTTCAGGGTTTAAGTAGGAGAAAAAAGCCCGAAACATAGATTGTCGTACGAATACTACACTTACTTAAGATACACTATTAAGAGATAGCAAAGCCTTACGAGACAATACATAACGATCAGCGCATACCGTATCTTCAAAGGGTTTTCCGTATCTTCTCTCCAAGTCGACATCTTCATCCGCTTCTTAGGGGAAGTCATAGGGCATAAGAAGCGGCAGATCCGCGGGTTGCGTCTAGTTATCGTGATCGGGTACGTAGAATCCGTATTGCCGAGCTAAAGAGAGGAAATTCAGTCTAATATTCGAGGAAAATCTGTCATCCCGATTTTCGATTAATTCAAGCCTATAAGCGCGTTCGATATCTTTATCTTTTCGTAGAGCACAGCGATATTGCCCCCTCTACTTTGTTATTTCGAACGTATACTAAACACTAAAGCGCTAAAGATCCCAAAGTTTGTAATTGATATTTAAAGGAGAGTTAATAAATAATTGCTTCTTAAGAACGATATCAACTATATCTTCTCCTTCTAGAGTACTAAGACAAATTTGCCGCATATTACACCGAGCGATATCGAGATAGATAATATCCTAAAAGAATATTTCAAGAGTAGGAATAGGAATACTAATATCCTTAAGCCGTTGCCAGATTTCATTGCGATAAGTAGGATCGCGAATTAAAGGGAAGAGAGTTCCTTCGTTTAGTTTGCTTCGTAGAAATTCCCGGTCATAACGGGACACGTTTAGTACTCGTAACTAAAGAGCGCCTATAGTCGCTAAATCAACGCTTTGAATTAGTACTAAGTACTCTCCTCCTAGTAGGTTGATAAATATATCGTAAATCAGATTTAGATAGGCTAGGAGCGCCTATTTCTCTTTACATTAGTTTTAGGCTAGATAGTACTTTATTTTGTAGTTTACCTCGTCGTATCTTATTGCTCTTATCTTATAGAGAACACCGATTTTTATTCCAGACTAAAAGCCTTTTATTAGAAGGAGTACATTAAAAGCATTACTCAATATTTTAGGAAGGTTTCGCAGATAATCGGCTTTCCGACTTCCGGGCTTGCTTTCCAAAACAGCCTACTAGAAGTCTTCTACATACTAATTGCCATAGTTGTGGTAAAAACGAATCTCCTAGTAAATACGACCATCGGAAGGAATATTTTCCTTACGATAGCTATCTCGAAGGCTACGAGTCAATTCGCTACGTAGATCATCGGGGTAATCTATTATACATATTAGCCCACAACATTATTATGCTATTGCTATCAACAGAGGCAACCGGCTTACCACTTCCAATCATATATATATCAACTACCTACCAAGGATCCTCTACTCCTATTTCCCGAAACCTCTCTTGGGCCGCCTTAACTAGGCTATTTTGATTAAGGGCTAATAGCTAATAACCCAGGATTATTCTTAGTTAGGGAAGTAAGATTTAGGGACCGATAGTTGAATCTCTAAACCATACATTTTCCTCCCAATCCGCTGCATCAACGACAATAGGAACGTAAAAGGCTCGATTAAGACGTAAGTAGCCCTAAATCTTTAAGATTTCTTTCAGCCGAGTCACGTTTTGCCGTCCGTCGATAAGGCGACTCGAGTAGTCACTAGAACGAAGCTTAGAAAGGCAAACGATCGCTAATCCCTTGGAGCACGACTTCTAATAATTGAATAGCGTATACTCCTCGATCTCGATCTTATTTTGTCTTGTTCTATTCAGCTCTCTTTCCCCGGACCTTCGTCTTAGCATATTTTCGTATCTTGCTCTTTGGCTATTTTATGCTAGATTAGAAACGACATCTTATATCGTAATTTAGCCCCGTACGTAAAGCAAAATTAATGACCTTGTTTTTGCTAATATATTCACTATAAGTCAAACCCTCCTTTTAGTAATTGCTTTTCCTCCTACTCGGATTCTTGATAATACCCTTAAGCTAGACACGCCCTTTAGCCTAAGTATAGACCCAGCGAAACATGCTCTATACCGAATCAGTGATCAGTAAAAGCAACATCGCACTTCTGCTTTCTTCTGATTAGTACGGTAAGGTACATTTTGCCCTCGCAAAAACATTTAATAGTTCTTTTTGCCATAAAGTTGCAAGATTCTTAGTTACCGTTGAAGGTATAGCGATTCACGGGAGGTAAATAGTTAAGGTAAATCTAGGTCTAGGCTAAAGTCCTTCAGACATATTCAAAATACACTAGGAGAGGCCTTAACAATTGAAACGAACGCCTCTGTAATAAACAAACCGTGCTTCAAGACCATAACGGCGTTGTACTTTATCAACCAACGTTATAAAGCTTCATTGTTTAAGGATAATTTTCCTAACGTGATTCCCGGCTAGCCGGTTATCCCGGCTACGCGGTCACCCTATCAAAATTCTAAATTTTGTGTAATCTTCAATAGCGATTTTGATAAGCAAAAAAGCATGAAATTTGCAGTTTAAGCTCTTAGTAGACATCTAGAGATATTGTGATTATGTTTTCCACATCCAGAATAGGTGATCCGGCGTCGTATAGCAGGTAAAACCGGTAGTGAAGGTTCAACAGTAGGTTCTAGAGGAACTACAGGACGAGATATATATTCACTTATACTACCTCTTTCTCTATTAGCAGGATGTATAATATCCAAGATCTCGGTTAAGCTGCCTTCGTGAGTAATCTGCCTCCTAGATCTAGCTCTTTTTTTCACCTACTTCTTGTTCGCCTCCCGTAAACGCCTAATCTCATCCTTCATCAAAATTTGCGAATGAAGCATTTTGACAGTCATGCTATAATACTGTTGAAGATCTCCTTTGGTGGGTGAGGAGACTTTCCCTAAGACTAAACTAAGCCCAGAATCGAGCCTAGATTTCCGTTTTCGGAGCTCTAGGAACGCAGCCCTTCTTTTCCCTCTATAGACGGCGCCTCTCGTCACGCAAGGCAAAGAAATTTTTCCTACCTATTGTTAGATTCAGACCACTTGACTTGCGTTAGACGTAGTGCTAATACGGATAGTGGGATATAGGGCTAAGTTGGTGAAGAGCGCTTGAACAGATTCTACGAGCGGACTATTACCTGATTTTATACCTAAGATGTTGAGCTCGAGCCGCCGTTATAGGAAAATAGAGCATAGGAAGTATTATATTATTTTGAGTGGCTTTTTTCCTCGGCCCCTTGTAATTATTGGAAGTAACGCAAATTTTTTATTTTTTATTTTTTATTTTATTTTATTTTTTGATAGGGACGAAGCACAAAAAAAAAAGGGTAGGACTAACGTTATCAATAGACTACTTATCATAGAATAGAGGGCTCGGTAGGGTAGTTTCCTCAACGGGTTAGCCTAAGTAAATTAGAGGTAGTTATTGATTGGACACTAAGCGACTACGAGTAATCACTGAGTACTCACTGAGCATCACTAAGCAATCACTGAGCATCTACTGAGCACTCACTGAGCATCACTGAGCAATCACTGAGCATCTACTGAGCACTTACTGAGCACTTACTGAGTAGTTACGTGACATCCTGAGCTCAATCACTGGGCCTAAGTCCGTGATGAGATTTACTCACTGAGCCTGATCCTGAGCGCCCTCACAAAAGCGGCGACGGCTAGAATAGGAAAGCCCTACCTGGCAGGGAAAATCCGGTACGTATAGTAGCATATGTAGTGCATCTGCGCCCCATAGACTTAGGCAGCCACTCCGCGACACGTCAGTCACCATGACATGCTTCCATATTCTTGCAAGGATGCGATTCTAGGCCTGATTGCGAATCGGGTCAAAAAGTATCTCTTGATCTTGGTGTGGGTGTGAGGAACTGCGGCCCGCAACCCGCAATGGGTCCTAATCGGAATCTTGATGTTAACATATGCGTAGAATACTAGAAATAAATTCTTATCTATTATGGCCGCCCTAGCCGCTGTTTCCGCCCGTATGCGTAGGCGATATCTCTGCCTACATAGTATGCTGTGTCACAATATCCGCATCCGCCCGAACCAGAAGAGGGTAAAGATATACATAGCCGTCATCTTTGCATTTTTAGGTAAAACCTTCGAAGTCTATGCTGCCACCCGCAGTCTGTTATACAATAGCTGTCTCCGCAGTGGCGTCTTGATTAGAAAGGCCTAAGAGGTACAACTAAACTAACGTACGTTATTTCCCCCTCCTGTAGACAAAGCCCTTGAAGAACTAATTTGCAAATGATTTTCAGTCGTACTTGAATCGTGTGTCTAAACTATCGCATAAATTCGGGACCCCAGGCTCCTCAGCGCCCTTACACTTCATCCTACCCTCTCTACCTTCGCCATTTCTCAGACACAGGATTTTGTTCACCCACAAAAGAAGCATGACTCTCCCTGACATTTTCTATACTTTACAATCCCAACTCTGTGCCGCCCAGGATTTGGATGCTGTGCGGTCAGTGGTGAAACATGCCCTACCAGCACAGCCAATGCCCACCAAGGCGGGTGTTCGCCTGGCATTGATGGTAGCTCTGCGGGTCACTGAGCTAGTATGCCAGTCCATCGACCGCCTGCTCAAAAACCCGGCTAGTCGGACTAGCGGGGCATTCCATGACAGTGGAATGTACCGTCCTTGTCGAGGAAATAAAGATGCTCATGGGACAGTGAACAAGGAACAAGGGTTAGAAGACCTTATCCCCATGATCGATATGGCCACCGATTATCTACAGAAGCTTGACGCATTTGATGATTATGCATCTGTGATTACTGGGTTGGTGCAGGTGTCGTCTTTTCGCCATGACAATGACGATCTAATTGTGCACCGGTGCCTCGTCGCCTCGCACGCTCTGTCCGAGGGTTATATAGGGGCCAAGCAGAGTAAGCTCTCCGCCGCTGATTATCCGCATGGAGCCCAGCCTGTCCGCTACCCCAAAGACGATGTGAAACAAGCTGTGTTGCGGACAGTCAGGGGCCCGATCCTCGGACATCACCAGATTATAACATGCAATTCTACCATGTGTTTCGATCCTGCGATGCATCCCAAGCTGGCCTTTGTCTCGTACAAGGAGAACCTGTGCTGGCTAGTCGATTGGACGCTAGCCCACCGTGAAGACAAAGATATCCTGACCACGCTCAATACCATCGTCGACTCGAACTCGGCCATACATCCTACGGCCAATCCCAAGGTCCTCTCATATCAAGACTCGATTCCCACCCAAGGATTCGATCTTTCATGGAGAGGACGCAATGAAGTCGCAAGTGAATTCACCAAGTGGCTGGCCAAGATGGACAAAGTGGTCAAGGAATCCACCGATCCATCACTGCTTCACACGGGCGTCCTCTGTAAGGAGGAAACTTTGGTTCGTAAGGTGCTCGTCGCAAGTGTTGCCTACGGATCGTGGCAGTTCTGGCCCAGCCCCCGACCCCTGACGTTCGACGACTATACCGAAGTGGTATGCACATTCATTGGTGCTATGGTACGAGGCTGGGCCGTCGACCACGATTCAGAAGCCTCCATCAGGGAGCACAACTCACTGAATTGGGTATGCAAAGACTGCTCGGCGGCCCTGACAAGCGAGGTCTTGGGCCCCGCCAACGCGAGATCCACCCGCGATGATTCTATTATGCGGCTTGCCTGGGGTCCCCAGACCTATTTCTTTGTCGGGCTGCGGCATCACGGTTTCGCACGTCGGGTCGACAACCTCCGCGAGAAAAGTACCAACCTAGCATATCATAAGCCGGTCCGACAAATCACCCCGTACTGCTCTCCCATAGTTGCCGGTGACACCGTCCCAATCATCGTCATCAAACTGCTCGCCTTGTGTGGGATCCAACTTGAGGACTTTCGTAGCGACCTTGGAGAGAAAGAGTGGGATTGCCAGCCCCGAATGTGTTCCGAGTGCCAATTTGACGGCCATCGAGCACAGTTGTTTATGCTTTCTGTTGGTGCGCAACGGTTGGCGGCGACAGTTCTTGATCCTGGCCAGAGCCAGGCATTGGTTCGCCTCATCGATAACTACGGTTACCGTCTTTTCCCTGCTATCCAAACTAGGTTGACTGTGCTGTGCCCCTGTATTCCAAGGTGGACTTCGGACGTCATGAGTCAGGCGTATGCCGACGCAGGTACCTCGTGTGGTCAGAGTGATTGCTCGGTTCCAGCCTCCCAATGCCACAGCAATGGAATGACAATGGCCGATGGATACGACGATATTTCACGAACGGAAGCACTCCTATGCCAAGCTGTCGCCGAGGCTGAGGCTTATGCAAATAAAACCGGGCAACAAGAATGGTTCGATACTGTGTCGAAGCCCCTTAAAATCTAGTCCATCGCTTGCTTTGAAGTTGACGAAGGTTTGACTTTCCTAAATATGTCAGCTACTGATGGAGTCACATGTCGGTCCACCCTTTTCTGCATCGGTCTATACATTAGGCAGGTAGATTGATGGCGCATTTTCTTCGTGTTTGGTTTTCTGAAATATCTCAAATTGAAGCTTGAATAAATGTTCATTTTCTGCTCGTTCATTCGTTCTTCTCTGCTTTCAACGTGTCCTCCCTTCCTCCCTTGATATACTTGGCACTGCGGTGCCAGTAGTTGCGGAGTGGTCTATGGTTTGCAAGGTTCTTTTTCCACTTCAAGGGCCTGCTACTATTCGCAGCATGGAACTTCTCGTTTGACGAGATGTAAGTCATCCCTGATTAGGTATTGGCTAGACCGTTTGGTCATATGCGCTTTTCAAACTATGCGATAGACACCTTTAGAAAGCCTACAATCCGTGCCCCAGTCATAACGTCATGCCTCATAAGTACTAGGTCGAGAGAAGGGTCTTTATCTTCGTCTAACTAGGATAAGCCATATATAGCTAACGATAAATCTTATCGAGCAGGCGGGCTCTTAAGTCGCTATCATCCGGTACTAGGATGCCTCTGCCCAGTACGCAAAGCTGAAAGCCGAGAACCGCAACGGCTTCGATATTGTCGTGGAGGCTACTGGTAGCGGTAAGCTAATCGAGGACTCGATCCACTATGTCCGTTGCGGCGGCAAGTCGGTCGCGGATGGTTACCCCAGCAAGGGCGGTGTCTCGTGGTACGACAGCTCGTAGCCACCGTCTAAGATCTGTAACTTCTATATGATGTGGATCTGTTCAATGCTGATGTATGATAGTCGAGGATAAGGAAATCATACCTCTGGGATCCTGGAAAGAGGTCTACACGTTCCCTGCTGTTGTGAACTACCTGTATCGCGGCAAGATCAAGGTTGACGGCATTGTCAACAAGGTGTTCAAATTTGAGCAGTGGGAAGAGTGTCTTGAGTCGATGCGCAACAAGACCGTCATCAAGGCTGCCATCATCTTCGACCAGACCCCTTAAAGTGTTGTGCTTGGGAATCATGATGTTACGATGCGATATGCGAGCATATTCATACCTCTTTCGTGATAGGATAGTTAAGACAATCTGAATAGGTTCAGCTTTTTTTATTGAATGAGTGAGGACCTGCGCCCAAGATTCGATGGTAGCTTGTAGCTGAAACTACTTGGAGGCGGAGCTGATTGAGCTAAAGATAAGCTTACGATAAGCTCCAAACCTCAATCTCTCCCACCACCTCCACCACCCCCCTACATTCACCATGGTCAAACCCCTCACATTCAAAGGCGACAAGCCCAAAAAGCAAAAGCGCAAGCGTGACCCAGACAGCGAAAAGCCACCCAAAGCCCGCAAAACAGAAGCCCCCGAAACCGACGACAACCCAGACGACCAGAGCTGGGTCTCAGCCGACGCCCCGACCGACATCGCCGGCCCAATCGTGCTAGTCCTGCCATCCGACCAACCGACGTGCATTGCAAGTGACGCGAATGGAACGGTCTTTGCCAGTATCATTGAGAACCTAGTCGAGGGAGACCCCAGCACAGCGGAACCGCACGATGTGCGACAGGTATGGATTGCGACCAAGGTAGCGGGGACGGAATCGTTTAGCTTCAAGGGACATCATGGGAAGTGCGTACTCATACTTCATACTCCATCCGTGTGAACCAATTGAACTAATGAAAGCTAGGTACTTGAGCTGTGACAACCATGGTCTTTTCAGCGCGACTGCCGCTGCTGTTGGGCACTATGAATCCTTCCTCGTGATCCCTTCGCCTGATATCCCCGGTACATTCTCAATACAGACGCACGGCGGTGATACCGAGACCTTTTTGTGTGTTAAAGAGAGCGCGAAGGCGTCTGGGGGTGTGGAGATTCGAGGTGATGCCAGTGCGATTTCGTTTGAGACGACGTTGCGCATTCGGATGCAGGCGCGGTTTAAGCCGAAGTTGAGGGCGGATAAGGAGTCGAAGGCTTATGAGAAGATTAGCAAGAAGGAGTTGGAGGCGATCGTTGGGAGGTCGTTGAATGATGATGAGGTTCGGAGGTTGCGGCGGGCCAGGCGCGAAGGGTATTTCCACGAGGAAGTCCTTGAAGCAAAAATTTCTGGGAAACACGATAAATTCGCATAGGGAGAGAGGTGTTGGGAAGAAAGGAAACCCAGGACTACTCCTCCATCCTCACTTTTCCATGCCAATATCAGGACCCGAATCAATGACAATATTCTCCTCAGGGTCTGTACCCTGCTTCTCCTTCTTCTCACCGCCGGACTTCTTCCCAGCACTGCGCCGGCGCTTCTTGCCCTGGGGGCCAGCAGCACCACCGGAAGCGGCTGGAGCACCGGGAGAGCCTCCAGCCGCTCCACCGGCCATGCGGAACCCCGCGACAGCGACCCGGGCAGCAATTGCCTGCGAACAGTTCTGAGTGGTGTGGCGACCGCCGCAATGGACACATTTCGGCTACGACGTATTAGCTTACAGTCATTGATCAATGTGATGGGTGTGGCTTCGGAGGATGAATGTATTTGGGGACTGTGTGATGATAAGCTGTCTCACAACGCCCTGAAATCAACCTTTGTGGTCGTCGTGGCATCATTGCACAAGAGAATGTCCTAGAGATTTTTCTTATCGATGTCTTTGTACAGGTCGTGGTTAGCGGCGATCACGCGACATCGGACCCTATCAAATATCTTATAAGGGATTAGGCTCGATTTGTTCTATCTGAGCTACCACTTGAGATACAAGGAAGATTCGTTAAAGAACAGAAATAGGATCTTAGGATTTAGGGGTTTTCATCCCGAGTGTAGGACACATGGCTTAGCGCGAATAGTATCGCACGGCCTCAGCCAACAAAGAATCTCGTAACTATACGAGAGTCCTATAATATATGGGAGAGCACCTCAGCTATATGGATAGCTGCAAACGAGGAGGGTCATGTGACCTCTCTCAACAATTGGGAATATCCTTTTCAGAAGATAATCGGACCTATAGGGCAGCCGTCCCGATTCGGGCCAATCACCTATTGTAGGTGCAGAGTGACTATGACTACCAGTCAGTTGCCCTTGGTGTCCATCAGGAATTTATAGAGGTCGATCTTTTCCACTACGGACTTGAAATCTTCAGCGAGCAGGATTTTCTCGATGCTGGGCTCACTGTCGAGGACCGCAACCTGATCGAGTATATGGCACTTCAAGAGGCCGGCCATGCTTCACACTACTCAGCAATATGTTGGGTGAAACAGCACCCAAGCAGTGCACTTACGATTACCCGTTCAAGACTGTGCGCGAGTTCTTGGATTTTAATGCGAAGCTCACCCGTTGGGGTGAATCTGGTAACTGGGGCTTCCTCAGTCATCTCGACTCCAAGGAGGTGGCAACTTTGATTGTACAAGCAGAGGCCATTGAAGCGCGTCAGCAGGCCACCTTCCGTCAAATGTTGGGTCTTCACCCCATGCCCATTTGGTTTGCGCCAGGTAAGCCACAGCGCCAGAGAACGCATAGGACAATATGTAACTGACACTCCTCCCATAGGGATCCCACAGTCATGGCACTGGACTCTACTGTCACAGTATATCAGTTCCTGCCCGGAGAACAATACCCGTCTTGTGTGGCAGAACTTCCCTAACCTACATGTCGTGAATCAGCCAAATGTCAACAGGTATGTTCAATGTCATGTATCTGGAAGGTATCGCAGCTCACCTTTAACCACAACCACAGAATCAACGCCAACAATACCCAAAACTGGGAAACCGTTGGCAACCGCACCGGCGACCCTAGCGATTCTAACCTCTCCTCTGCCGAGTCCTGTGTGCACGTTAATGTAACTGGCTACAGCTGTAGCCCCGCTGTCTCACGCGATCGCAGCGACCCAGTCAGTTTCCCTGGCCGCCAGGTAAACCTGACCTGGGATGAACCTGGTCTCGCCGTGGGCCCGTCACTTCTACAACTGCAGGTCAGCCGACCTTTGTCGCGTGGCTTTCGCAGCTCAACCTCACTTACACTCCGTTAACAGCGACTGGACCAAACTCCGGGTTCACTTACCAGCCCGCAAATGAGGTCTTTGAGACCGACCCCGCCCTCAATGGTACTGTTTTCATCGCGCTCACCGATAGTGACATTTATGCCACGCCGTTCAACTTGACAATGATCAACCCGCACGTCCGGGCTCTGAGTCTGTACCAAGCTGGCTAGAAGGTAGTCATGGTGGTTTCAATTGGCTTTTAGAAAAGCCTTTGTGGTCGCTTCCTTTGAATTTGGTTTGCTCCAGTATGTTGCGTTGCGTTAGGTGACGACAGTCTGGTAATTAGCACAGGGTACCGTGTTCTGCAGCAAATGCTATAGTTTGTGTGTCTCGTATTCCTTTCACGCTCAATTGATGGATCTTTCCAATGATTTAATTAAAGAAGGTCTTGGGGCTTGACACGGCCTTCAACACTCGGGCAGGTGCCACTCCTTTTTGGAACTCCCGAATGCTTCACGGGCTTAAATACTCGTGGGAGCTTTTACGACCCCAAACTGTCTATAAGCAATGTTAAAGTGAGAATACGTACTTTGACTTCGTCTTTCCACAAGGTGCCTTGACTGTGTCTAGCGAGCATCCCCTCGCCGGCTTAACCAGACCGCAGTCCTTTCGGGTTCTGTTTAGGAATATATGCATAGCTACAGTTATTTTCTTAGTAAATGTAACAGACTTTAGTCTCTTCGGACATAGTCTGTTTTTCACCCAGAAGGAATATGCAAGGATCTGAGTGTATGCCAGCATCCGCTGAGCGATTCGTGCTGTGAGCGGCCAGGGCCGAATATTGCTGGCAGAGATACAGAATTTCCGAGACATGAGTTGGTACATAGCAGGAAGGCCGTGGTAACTGAAGCTAGTAATCTACAATACTTGTATTCGCATCCGAAAACCTAGGTTCGCAGTCATGCTATCTATATCAACGCAAGCCCGCAGCGCCCCGAAGCCGTCTTCAATTTTCAAACAAATGAGCCAAAGCTTGTGTCTATCCAGACTTGGTTTTGGGAGGATGTACGGAAACTAATACGAGCCACTTAAGATGATTCTCTGAAATTTATTTGGGACCCCTGTAATGTAGAGCATCATCCATCGAGTACAGGAAATCAGTACAATATGATCACGAGGAACATTTGTACTCCTGTAATGAATATTGGAAGCCGTGATATCTTCTACTGGAGTATCTCATTGAAGCAATGGCGATGAACATCGATCGGATACCAATCGAATATTCTGTGTTAGGTCTGGATGTGGAGCGTCTCCCGGGTTAACATTGCTTGAGTAGTGTCAATGACTCAAAGGAACAGCTTTAAAGAAGGGAGTCAATTGGGGGAGATCTTCAACTAAAACCTCGCCTCTAATAACTTTCTGAGGATGGTGAAGAGGCTTCGATGAGAGTTTTAGATGTACCATTACGAGTAATCTACCTCTGGTATGGGGTTGACAATATAAACGAATGTAGACAATATAAATGAATGTACCTATTTCATACTAACGTGGAACCATTTGATTACTCGACGGCTATTTTCGACCAAAAGAGCCATCGGCATACCATTCGCGACAACGAAGACATATTCTGACATCTTATTCATCCGGCTCCCCGGACGATCGACCTCCCTTGCGGCCCGCTTCTTTCGCCCTCGGGTCTCCTGGCTGGAAACTTCCACCTGAAGCATGACCGCCTTGGGAGGCAATGTCCCTCTTCACGTAGAGTCATTAGTCTGTTCTTGGTAATATACTGGGTACTACTCACCTGCTTATCGGCGTCCATAGAGGCAAACCCGCCTTGGTGACTAGACTGGCCACCCTTTCGAGCAATGTTCTCGACCTCTTCGTGTGGTCGGTTGGAGAAGTTACCCGGGTTGGGGTTGTCGGACATAGTGAAAAGTAGGAGTGAAAAGTAGGAGTGAAAAGTAGGAGTGGAAAGTAATAGTGTATGTTGCAGCTTGTCAATTGCGTGAATATTAAACGATGAATGTGCAGGAGTAGCACCCTATTTATGTGCGGCGCCAGGCTTCGAGTGCTACATAGTAACATTAAGGTCAGCTTGACGTCAATTCACTTTCTCCGCCATCACCTACATGCTCCTATGACTCGATGATTGTTACTCTCCAACAATCCTAAAGGAGCAATCCAGTTGATGGGGCAACTTCGAGATCAAGTTTTCCAGATTCCTGTCCGGGCTGAAAGGTGGAGAAATTTCATGTTGCAGGAACGGCACGTCACTATGAGTTAAACCCATATATCCCAGAACCTTTGATAGGTGACCAGTAGAAGAAATGAGGCTTGAGGATCCATTCAATGAAAAACAAGAAATCACATGGCTTGCTCCAGCGATCTTGAAGGAGCAATCCAGTTGATGGAAGGTCAAGTTTTCCAAATTCCCGTCCAGGCCGAAAGATGGAGAAAACTTCATGTTGTAGGGAACGGCACGTCACTATGAATTAAACCCATATATCCCAGAACCTTTGATAGATGACCAGCAGAAGAAATGAGGGTTCAAGATCCATGGAATGCAAAAACAAGAAATCGAATGGCTTGTGACTGGCTGGTTTTCTATACCTGTTCTAATATGATTCATGGGCCATGGCATGTCGCCACGGCCAATGAGCCAGGATGTATAACCATCAGAGGTATAGGTATATGTGACTGTTTATGCGGAGCAGTAATGATTGTAACATCAATGACTTGCTGATTTGAAGTCGACCAAGGCATCGGGATAGGGGCAGAGTTCTTCCAAACTCTCTCAAAGTCTCAAACTGGTTTCTACCATTTAGAAGATCGATAAGCATATAGATAAGCATCTCATTTTCGATGGCACAAAGGGGATTTTCTCAAATAATCAGGGTTTCCACGTAGTTTGTAGAAGAGATAGAGGCACCACTTATCTCGACACATTCGAATCTGACCCGGCTCATGTCCCCGATTTCCGCCTATTCGGAGCGTTGAAAGTAAGGGGGTAGTAATAGAATAGTCCATATTTCTAGGGATGATCTATGAAATAACGAAGGCTTTTGATTGCTCGATTTGGAGACCTTATACGAAACGAAAGACAGATAACGAATGAATATTTACACATCAATTAAGATTCGGCCGGCAAGTCGTCTTCATCTGGTCCTTCGTTGTACTTATTCGAGGTTCCAGGCTTTTCATGGCGGAGGCGATCGCCCCTTAAGATATTCGATTTATCGATCGCTTCATCTTCGTCCTTCTCTAAGAAGATGTCAACGCCTAGTACCGTAAGATTGATGGATGGATTAGACGGACTTACCGAGCTGCTCCTGGGAATTAGAATAAGGCGGTTGCATCGGATCTTCGAATCGCTGATTATCCCATTGAACAGGGATTCGATCTCTCAAGCTTGAATTGGTTTCCTTGGCATAGGAGTTATCCAAAAAGGTTCCGGACACCGGCGAGGGATCATTGTCTCTCTCGTAAGCATCTTCTGCATTTCTTTCGGCACGGTTCGACATATTGTGAATTGGTGGAGTGAATATACTATGTCTTTACAGAACGGAAGGCGAATGCATCCCGCTTATTATAACATATATTAGATGGGAATCAAATCCTGCTTGTGTAGACAGATCTTTAAAGCAGGTTTAGCTGTAGTCAGCACTTGTTGTCCACCAATTCTTGACGCAAGATATACGTAGTTCGAAGCTTGTGGCCATTTAAGGTTATTATGCTTTTGTTTTCTTTGTCGGCTAATATTTTGCGGGGCTAAGCTCGATGAGTTGTATGCTCATAAGCTATGAAGCATTAGCACCTACGGTAAAAACTGCACTTGACGGAGTTGTGAGGTCATTAGCGTCAGACTTTGGTAACACCCGAGCCATGAGAAAGAACGAGCCGATTTCATCTCAACACAAATAGTGGCCGAAGACTGATAGCACACAAGTGATAGGCTTGGTTGTATTACAGGTTTGGAGGGTTTTACCTTTCGATTAGAGCACCTATATGTGCTGGCAACACATGAGTCACAAGATCATCAGGAGCCAACAAGCCAGATCGTCAATGCCATAAGTGACAATGGCCCAATACAACTGTTTAGATTGTTCCCCCCAACCCCGTATAAGCCATTTTACTTGACAGTAACCATCATAGGAACGGGTTTCAGGCGTTATAAGACGTCAAGGAATTCGTGTACATATGTGATGGCGTACCAAATAATCTTCCTCGCATGTTTTCACAAAAAGTTTACCACTCAAGAACATACTAGACCTAGCCCTCTAGCGCGGCAAACTCAGAAGACTCAAAGTTAAGAGAGTGATAGACTGAACAGAGTGATAAACTGAGTAGAGTGATGAATTGAGCGCGACTATTGATTTGAGGAGAAGTGCTGAATTGAGAGAGAATAATGAATTAACTTAGGACCAATCTATCGCGCGGCTGAGTGACAGTTGTCAGAAGGTTCCAATCAGGTGAGATCCCCCTATTATTATCGTAACGGAGGGGACGATACGTTACTGTACATAAAGTATGTGTACAATTGCGACGAATTCCGCGACAAAGACTTATCATATGGCATTTTGCAGCACATTATTATTGATCGGCCCATACCATCCGCTCTTGAGGGAGCGTTCGAACTGGAAGAGTGGTGCTAAAACTGAAAAGAACAAAGATACACCCTGACAAGGCTTCATATTTTTGTACAAGTATAATCTCAATTGTAAACCTTTGCAGCTGGACATGTGCCTGCTAGCTTGTCCGTCTTTGCACTCGGACAAAATTTAGCGTTCTTTCCCATTTTTTTCCGCGTCACAAGAACGTTCCTCAACCTGACCGAAGCTGAACTTTTTCTCAGGCAACAAATCAAACACCCCTTCAGCATATTGTATGGCCACTCGGTACAACTGAGCAAGGTATCTAATCTGAATTTCAGGATATTCGAACTTTTGGAGAAGTCGCGCAGTATTCTTGTGAAGGTGATCGCGTGCTTCATCATCCATAACAATCTCATACAACACCCGCGGCTGCTCGTACTCGGTTGAACTACCCTCGTGCCAAAAGTGCGATTTGCGGCTCACAATATTATCAGCAAGCTGATACGGAGCATCAGCAGTGTCGGGGCGGAACTTGTCGGCGAAACTGTTTGGCGCGTACTGGGGGTTCTTGGCATGGTTTGCATCGACTCTCATTTGCCCGTCAAAATTCAAGGAAGAATATGACGAGGCCATAAATGGACAGTTAACTAAGGAGATTAGTTCATCGGCTGAAGAGCCTCTTGTTGGAAAGCGGTGAGGCCCTATGTCGGGCAGTATCTCACCGCTTCCCACCTTCACCAGCTTCCATATAGCTGGGGGGGGTTGATGGAGAGCGAGATTCTCCCCGCTTCATGACTTTTTGCCTTCCAGTTTCTCTTCTGCTCGTAGGCATAGTCATCATTCCCAACAGGTTATGAGCACCTCTTCTATCAATATTCATTAGATTCCATCAATACCATCGAGACTGATGATCATCTATCCATATTGATATCTTTCCCCATCTGGAGCGACGACAATCGCACTCCAGCGCGCGAAAAACGTGCATTTTTGGAGTCATCTCCATCTCTCTGACCATCATCAAGGTCATCATCATCATCTTGCATCGACCTCCGTACCCTGTGACCGATCAAAGGTCATTAGCAGCGACAAAGGCTTTGCATCATCATCATCATGGCTAATCAACAGCCATTTATAGCGAATCAACCGCCAACACAAACACAGCAGCCAAGACGGACCTAGGAAGACATTCTAAAGAAAACAGTCACTAACTAGGCCGCCAAGCTGCCAAAACCAACGGAATTCTCCCTCTAGAAGTGGGAGACCCGTCTTACAAACACTGCAGACTTCGAAGCTTAGAGAGAATTAGCATATAGTACTCTCAAAGCTCGTCGTCTCTATAATCTCATCGACTACAACATTCTATAGCCCAATCCTGATGAAGCAGAGACCGATAAAGCCCAAAACTAGCTTTAAGTATCAACCCTAGTCCAACAATGGTTGGAAAGCGGTGTTTCTGATGCAATCCGGCTCAAAATCAGACACTCTGGCAAGAACGTGGAACTAGCCGATGTATAGATACGAGAAGCTACTACCCTCCTCTAAGGTGAAGGAGTATAGTTCTATTGTGAGTAGGCCAAAGCTTTCGATAGCATTGATTTCAAAGATTATATATTACTAAAGGACTACATCGAGGCTAAAGTAGATGCATTAAACAAGCTTTATATACGGGGCATAAGATGGGTTTACCCTTTCTACGTTCTTACCAAGATGCTTTCGGAGCTTAATCGACTACTATACATACTAACTGTATCGAATACTATCGACCGTATTTCTAATCTTTCTAGCGACGAAGCCCTTGCCTTTAGGCTCGACGACTTACATCGAGAGTACGCTAAGATAGTTCGATAGCTCGCTAACATTAATACTAGCGATGAAGAGTAGTCTATAGTAGCGTCTTTATTATTATCCGCGAACCCTCCCCTATCTAACAACCGTTATGACCGACGTGGCCAAGGATTATTATCTCCGGACAAGACTAAGATCAAAAAGAATCCCCTACCGGGGGTGAAGGCCCACGAATATGCTAAAAACATAAAGAAATCACTAGATGAATAGGGTAAATATGGCTACTGCGGCCGTAGGCATCCTAGACGAAACAAATCTAGGCCCTAAGTAGCCATATGTTGGCATATCAACCCCGAACTGCGTCCGAAGGACTAGAACCTACCACAAAACAATAACGTCTAGTGGTGGAATAAGTCATCTCGAAACTTTAGGAATCAACCCAACTAGAATCAGAACCAGCCCAACAACGATACGCAGAAACCCGCTACCAACCTACCTTCAGATTCTACTAAGTTTACCTAACAGAACCCCTAACCTATGGTAGGGGGTAAGGCGTCTTTGGCTATATTGGAGGACACTTTCGTACAATCAATGTATGATTCTGAAGCTAGGGAATACGAAGGGCATATGTCCGCGACTGTATCCGCTATCATATTATCCGCTATGTCCGCGGGGAAGGATTGGTTGTACGACACTAGTTCTGACTCTTACATCTATGCGGACAAGATAGCCTTTATCTGCTACGACGAATACGGACCAACCGAAAAGCCCTACGAATAGGTCATATCTGGTAGGACCAAGGCGAAAGCCTAGGGATATAGCAAGGTTAAGCTGTCAATGCTAACGAAAGCCGGTGCTATCAATAACATTATCTTCGATGCTATGTACTACCCCGGCATACGCTTCAGCATATTTAGTGTAGAGAAGGGGCGTAAAGACCTTAGAATTGCATACAATAGTATCGACAACACCTTATACGACACCATAAATAGGGACTAAGTGATTAGCAAGATTGATATTAAGCACAATCTACTATAGATACGTTATTACGGTTTGAACCCCGTCGTTGCCGCTGCCATTAGTCCCTAGCTAGCTTATCGTCGCCTAGGCTATGCTAGAACCCCTAAGCTTCGTATTAATGAAGCTCGTCTCGATTATACGGTAGACCATACCGATAGCGATGAATTCAATTGCGAACCATGTAGGCTTAGTAAATCCAAGAAGGTTATCTCTAGAACCCCCTAAGTACGGGCAGAAAAGGCTAGACAATTTATCTATGCCGACCTTCAGCATATAGAACCAACGGGCATTGGGGGCCGACGATATACCTTAGTGATCACTAACGATGCTTCCTAAGTACGGTTTGCTATCTACCTCAAAACGAAGGACCAAGCATTACCCGAAATAACCACTTTCGCTAAGACCGTCAAGAACTACACTAGCCAATATCCCCAAGAATGGAGAATTGATAGCGGCTTAGAATTTATGACGTTTTACAAATAGGCTAAAGCGGAAGGACTCTTAGTATAGCTAAGTACTGCATATGCCCATAAACAAAACGGAATCTCGGAAATATCTAGACAAATGCTGATACGTATAGCGAGAGTAATAATGATAGATGCTAGCGCCCCGGCCTATTTATGGCCCGAAGCTTTGCAGACAGCAGCCTATATTACCAACCGTCTTCGCAAACCCGGCTCCGACTAATCTCCATTGGAAAAATAGCGTTATGACCTTGGTATAAGAGAACTACCTACCACACTAAGCCATCTACGTGCTTAGTACTGCGCCGTATACGTTAATATCCCCCCCGAAAAACGGGTAAAAGCGATGAAGATAAAGCCCCGTACGTAGGCCGGTTATCTTGTTGGTTATGAAGGGGAAAATAGGCATCTATTCCGCATCTACAACCCTATATCTAGGAAAATACTAGTGACTAGGGATGTGTCCTTCTGGGAGGGTAATACGACGTATAGGCCCCTATGTGATTATCTACTAGATGCCCCCGTTTCTGAACCAGTGAATAATTTCACGTAGGTCGAGCAGGAGGATATAATCCTATATCCATCGGGCATTAATGAACCACCAAGACGCCCCCAGCCAGAATCGACGTCCATCCAAGCCTCACGAGCCCCAGAACCAATGCTTATCCTAGCCCCAACGATAGTAAATCTTCCGCTTAGACCATCCCAACAACCAATCAACTTCGTACTACCAAGGCCGGACACCTTGGAACTACCGACATTGAGATTCCAGCCCTAAGTGTAGCCCTAGGTTCAGTACCAAGCCCAACCCTAATATCAACATTATGCCTAGCGAAATCGCTTAGCACTGCTAAGACCAATGGCGAGAATTGAGGAGATGCCTAAGTTTCGTAGTATACCTTTATCATCGCCTAATCCTATTACTAAACCTCCTACCGTACCATAGCCCCGACGGACCGTCGAACGGCCCCCAAAGAAACGGCTGTACCGCACTAGGGGTAATACCGGTGAATCTAGACCGCAACAGAGTTAGATGATATCACTAGAGCCTACCTCGGGGTAGAGTAGCGAGGATTATCCTACCATAGGAGAACGAACCATCGTTGAAGAAACACCAATGCCGGAGGCTATACCCCTACCTACCCTACCACCTACTCCACCTAGAGCCTTCCTAGCACCAATCCTACAGCTAAGCCTACGTCGTATATCTAGATCGATAGCTAGTAAACTAGCTAAACGATATAATAGCGAGGATTATGGTAAGTATAGAACCCGAAAGCCCTCGGCTTCGGCAGCCATAAATAACAGATAGGAGGATGACATTGGTAAAACCGGCCTATGCTTCGCATCAACCGAACTCCGCATCAAGGCCCACACTATCCCCATACCTACATCCTACAAAGCTACGATAGCCTCCGACTATACCGACGAATGGTACAAAGCTATGGAGACCCAGATTGGTAAAATCACCGACGCCCAAGCCTACAAATTGGTGGATAGACCGTCAAATGCGCGGATTCTCCCCGGGAAATAGGTGTACGATGTGAAGGGCGATATTGATGGTTATCTTAAAGAGTTTCGGGCCCGATGGGTCGTATGCGGTAATCGATAGCGCTATAGCTATGATTTTGATGAATCGTACGCCCCCGTCGCTACTAATCGAGCCGTGAAGCTTTATCTTTGCATGATTGCGAAGTGGCGTTTGAAAGTGAAGTAGTTTGACATAATCGCTACATATCTCAACGCCGCTATCGACGACCGCGTAGTCTACATAAAGCAGCCTACTAGCTTTAGAGATCAAAACAAGGTCTGGCTATTAGTGCAAGCTTTGTACGGCCTAAAACAAGCCGTATTTTTGTGGTATAACTGCTTTACAGAAGCCCTCGTAGGATTGGGCTTCAAACTACTACCTGATGACATCTATGTTTATATCAAGCACGATGCATTATCATATATTATCATCTATGTCGATAACGCTCTCGTCGCCGCAAGATCCGATCAAGAGATCGACGACGTATTGGCATTACTTAGAGACAAGTTCAAGATAAAGGTCTTCGCCCCGGAGAAATTTCTAGGATACGGGATTAAGTTTGATAATAGACTAGTCATCCTTGACTAGCGAGCCTATGCAGAAGAATTTGTTGAAAGCTAGGGCATAACCAATGTATCCCCTACAATTATCCCTATGTCAAAGGGATACGTAGGCTTACTGATTAAGACCGGAGAGCCTACCGATAAACTAAGAGATAAGGTCTAATCACCCGCTACCCTTACTAAGTTCGTAGAGCTTATAGGCAAAGCTATATAGCTGGCTAGCAAGACGAGACCCGACATAGCCCTCGCCGTCGCTAAGCTTTAGCAGCGTACTACTAAGGCTACGAAAGATAACATCGTAGCGGGGAAACACCTCGTCCGATACGTTAAAGGGACTCTGAATACGCACCTAGTATTCGGAGCATCTAGGGATAGTCTTATTGGGTATGTTGATACGTTATTTGCAGACAACCTAGACCGCAAAAGCACGTTAGGCTGGATGTTCTTCTTTAATAGAACCCCAATTTTATAGATATCCAAGAAGCAAGCGGTGCCAGTAGGTTCTTCTACCCAAGCCGAATATATAGCCTACGAAGATGCAGTCCGCGAAGCTATCTTCCTAGCTAAATTAGCCAGAGATATAGGTCTACGACCCTTCACCCACGATAGCGATAAACCGGCGAAGGAACCCGATAATGCAGTGCCCATCTATACTAATTTAGATAATGCCATCATCCTAGCGGGTCAAAAAGGGTATCGCCGTGCCACACGCCACTATAACATCAAATGGCATATCATCCGTCATGCCATCGAGATGCAATAGGTAAAATTGGTGATCATTCCATCTGCAATGAATGTCGCGGATGGGTTGACCAAGCCCCTAGAAAAGGATGCTTTCAATGCATTCAGGGATATGCTGAAGAGTATGAACGGCCTTGGGGGTGCATATGACATCAATGCGCCCAAGACGGATTGAATTTTGACTAAGAACCTATGATTGGCTGAAATTTGCATGGTTTTTACGACGTCTATGGATGAATCATGACGATCGGTTTTTCCTACTGTTTTTTTGTGTGAGAATCAGTATGTGCCAGCTATGATGGTCGCTGGGGGGGTGTGTTGGAAAGCGGTGAGGCCCTATGTCGGGCAGTATCTCACCGCTTCCCACCTTCACTAGCTTCCATATAGCTGGGGGGGGTTGATGGAGAGCGAGATTCTCCCCGCTTCATGACTTTTTGCCTTCCAGTTTCTCTTCTGCTCGTAGGCATAGTCATCATTCCCAACACCTCTTGAAGAGGGGCAAATAAAGGCTGACCGGGTATCTGATGCCAGTTCACTCCAATGCGATGTAGTTGCGCATCCCTTGAGGTGTGCCGTGGTCGCTGAAAAACATCATGCCGGCGTGGTTACATATAAATAATGTCAGCTGTCTTTCGGCTTAAAAGGTTGTGTGCTTCTAGCCCCTCAGGTGTATTGCCTAGCAAATCAAAGAGTGAATTCTGATCAAGGAGGGAATTCTGCGGGTTTCGGTACTGAGATCGGATCACATCCGGGCCTTGAATAGGGTCACGGCAAAAGAAAACAGGCTTCGCCCAATTAGTATAACCCGCACTGTAAATTCCTCATAGATCTTAGCTTACGAAGTTTAAGCCAACGATGTCGTAATTGCCCTCGCCTGTATAAAATTTGATCGCAAATCCTAGGGGGTTCCGGGCCAAATCAGGAAATTCTCTCCCAAGAGTCACGGTCGAGAAACGCACGAAGACCGGGGTACGGACACCGGCTGACCTCAAAAAATCGGCCTGGCATGCATAAGTCAGCAGATATTCTGGGTTGAGTGACACTATGTCTCTGAAAACACTAACACGTTACTTACCTTGCACAGAGATGAAACGTCACTGGTAGATTCGAAATATCCGAAAGCGCCACTACCACCTTGATCATTATCAGCCAAAGATAATGCTCCGTAGTAGGGGCCGATGCCTACATGGATGGACCATTCTCTCAAGGTTCTTAGAACGATTGAAATGCTGCTGCTTTTGCAGAAGATGTATATCGGAAATCATTGGTATACCCCCAGCTGTCTTGCTATGAGCAGGATCTGGGAAAGGAATGCCTTCATTGCTTGTGAAGTAAGGACCGTCGTCGGCTCTCTTCGCAACCTCTTGAACACCCGTTAGCTTTGCTGCCGTACGCGTAGGGCCATCATTCGCTCCCTGGAAGAGAGAAGAAAGCTGTTTGGCGCGAGGATCAATTCCAACCGAACCAACGGCTTTCCCAATTGCTTGTAACGGATGAGTAGCCATATTAGAAATTTGCGTCTTTGGAAGATATTGCTGACGAAGTACAACTATATGAAGCTATTCTATGTGTAACAAACATCTACTATATATGTGATTCTATAGCCTACCAACCCGTGAAGAAAATCATGAAATACACAATCAAAGCAGGTTAGGGAATGACAAGCTGAGTGGTAGACGCTTGCCGACTCCAGAGGGTCATTATTACCTCAGTTGCTAATTGCACGCGTCCAGCCAATTTGTACTAAGCTATTGCAGTTTCCAAATCGCTAAATGCGCGCTTTCAGGTTCGGGATCAATGACAAATAGAGTACTAAAAGTCATTCATTCTGGCTACGTGGCCAAGGTAATGCTGTCAGTATTTCGTTCAACGAGCCAGCAGAGACGCATCTAGATTGTAGCTGTTCTCCATGATCACATCCCGGAAAACTGGATTAAAGCGCGGTAGGGGCCATAGTCCGAGTTACTTGTTTATGAACGGGACTGAACTGGTCCATATTCGAGCGGTTTTCCGCCATGCATCGACCTACACCAATGTCAGTGTGGCCCGTCATGTTTCCCACTGCATTGTAGATACAAAATATGTGTTCTAGTCTATCAAAGTCACATTAAATGCATATACTGCCAAATTACACTATGTTGGTCAAAGATTTTCTTGAAACAAACTTAGAAAGAGGCGCGTTGGGAAGAGATGATCACAAAGCGGAGACAAAAGTTATATGCAACCTTATCCTTTGGACGGTTGCCAGGAATACATACACGAAATTGTGAAACGAAAAACAAATAAGGGCCTTGTATGAATCAGGAGATTTTTGTTTTCCAGGTTCACCCATTTCTCTTTTTATGACCGCGTGCCGTACATTATCTCCATGAAATACATAAAGGTCAACGGAAACTCGGAAGTTCTATCGTTAGATAGTAACATCAATTGTTACTTTGTCGACGGATTTGGCATGCCGGAAGTGTGTGGCCAAGTTCGGAACAAATCCGCCAGATGATCAATAGGGGCCGTCATAAGTCCAATAGCGGTTTCAAAAGGAGGCTCGTCAGGAGCACTGGGATGCGAGCGTGACGGGACAAACATCTTAGTCCTGCCGAAAGAGGTGGAAAGGCTATCGCTCTCCTCGGCCGTCAATCTTTCTTCTAATTTGGGAAGATCCTCATTTTCCTCTTCTCTAATGTGCTCGGAAAGATCTTTCATGAGCGCTTTGAGAGTAGGCTCAAATTGAGGATTCGAAGGTTGCATATTCTGGAAGGCTTTGAGTTGTTCCTTAACCTACAGTGCACAATTAGCTAATGATAAGTAGGAGGTGTTCGATAGAACTCACAGAGAGGTGTTCTTTACGGTCCTTGTCCGCCATCGAGCGGCCATCAGGCAGCAGCTTCTCGAACTGCGGGTAGACGACCAGTTCTTCACCGATGGAGTGACGGGCCAGTTCCCATGTGAACTGATTCTGCCACTGGGTTTTCTCTTTGTCAGTAGTCGAATCGAGGACTTTCGCATAGTAATCCTCGATCTCGCGATGATCTCTCTTGATCGCATCACTGATACCGGCCGTCATTGCGGTTCGAGAGAGGTAGCGCCGTGGGGTTGAGATTCCAAGTAATATCGGGAAAGTACGATTGAGGCGTGGGAGCAAAGACAACATTGCTTAAGACTTTTTTTAGCATAACTACTGGTCAAGGTTACTTTCGATCGTTTTAAGAAAAGTGAAATTTTGCGATATCATGTTAGGATAATCAGATGACATGGGGAGCTTACCCACCGAGTACACGCTAAGCCAACCACGAATAAGTCTTTACAAAACATCCGGAATGCTGTTGTAATAAGACTGGGTTTATTCGATTCATTTCTTGATCCTAGCTCAAATCATAGCTAATCATCGTAACGTCATTCGTGCGGGCAACATTTAGACTGTATAGAACAAAGTACTTCTCGTGCCTTCATACTGACATCATTCTTTACGAGCTTCGAGCTTTCCTGTTGGCTAATGATCCAACACGAACGATGAAACAAGACTCTGTCTGCAGTTTCTTTGCAATCTTACTTATCAAACCCAGAGGATTGGAGTTACAAGGTGTTGTGGAAAACCATTCAATCAGGTTTGCAAGGCTTGCGAGGACATACAGATGGAGATGTATTGTATTCAAACACACAAGCTGGCTTTCTCTAACGGGTCCCGGCCGCAAAGAATGACGAGCTTGGTGGAGCCTAGTCTAATGTCGGCACGCTAGCTAAGGCAGCCCGAGTAGAGGACTGCTCTGTACCGGCTGAGGTTGCTTCAACCCAGCTGCAGTAACACAAATTCGCCTCTATACCGGCCTATTTCCCGTAGCCTCGGAAAATATCAGCAATTGTGAGTAATAAAGCATCTATACCGAAGCCGCACAACCATGATCACGTACCAGGTGCCCGTATAGCCTCTGAAGCGGTGCGCTATATCTCAAATTTGAGTGAAATGCACATATAACTGCGGCCCCCACGCTCGAACCGTCAACTGCTGGCACTAGTTTCACAGGGTGAGCCTTTTCGTCCCGTGGCCATTCAAATATATCTTCCAAGGCTTCCATCACCCGGTTATGGAATTGAGGATATTTGTTGAAGACAGAGCCATCCACGGCCACGTGACACGCTTTCAAAGACCTTCTCTTCATTATAGCGGTCATCTACAGCACCGGATTTTCATTGGTGGAAAGATTACTGTCGCCAAACGCTAACAGTTCTTCAGACTTGGCCGCTCGTCTGATTAGAGATAGCGACCCACCAATAGAGGACGCCCTCCCGTAAGTCCACAACTAGTGCACCACACAACGGGTTGAACAACGGTGACGACAATTTCAAAGTGTAGCGAGAGCCCGACCTCTTACAAAAGGCCTGTACCGCTTGTTAGCTTACGTTATCTTAGACGAACAGTTGAGAAGTCGCAGCTTTATGATGGTCTTCGGTTCAAGAGGGTCCTCCAGCCTCGGCACGTTGGGCAGAACCTACCCAGCCTACCCAGCCCGATCGTGCGATGTTCTCTCAACTACCGGGATGTTCTTCTACGCATGATTCGCATCACTAATGGCCTATGCGTCTTGCGGCTCGAACTTTTTTGTATTCATTGTCTCCACTACCTGAGTCATTGAATTACCACATCTGCTTAATTGAAATTACACAGCTACATCCTGAAATAACGGCTCAACTCTTTGTGTCAGGGTGACTTACGGCCAAACATTTGCGGAAAGTTGATCATACTCTGATAAAAGGTAAACATGTTTCGATGAACGACCTCCCTTTTCCTTGGATGCACTGTTAATACGTGTCCCCAAACACGTGTAACGTTTCAAGTAGTTCTTTTTTTGGGGGGGGAGGGGGCTGGGGCGAAGACGCTGGCTCAGCCTCGAGAAGAATGATATGCTTAGCACTGCTACCGCTTCTGATTCAGCTTCCGCCGCTTATTGCCATCCGCACCACTCTTGAGTTTGAATTCATCGGCGTAAACTTGGAAGAACTCATTAGGTTCTTGAGGATGTGCACCAGTGATATCATGGAAAGCTGTTGTCGAGATGTAGTTGGTCTTACCCTCTCGAACAAGAGAATAGTACTCAATGAGATACTGTAGCTCGGATTCATCGCTGGCCGATTGAGCGTGAAGGACCCGTTTAGCCTCGGCCCTATCTTGTCTCAGTGACAGTACAGATGCCCTACCAGGCTTACTCACTCGGATATGTCTTCAAAAGCCAATTCCTGTCCTAGTGCTTGACTTGCAGCGGTAGCAAGCTCGTCACCGGTCGCAAGCATTGGCCCTGTGGATGTAAGCGCTTATTCTCAATATACAAGGCGCATCTTTACCTGTCAGGACAATCAATTGACCGCGGTGTTTGTCGCTAAAGCCGTGCTTGCCTTTGCCGGAAAGAACGTGTGCTGCAACTTGAGCAACATCCTATGTAGTATGAGCCCATTGTTATCTGATTATAGATTAAAAACACACCCCGAGGGCAATCGGCGCAAATTTATGCTGCTTTCCAACTGGAAGGGGAATGACCCCTTCTTTCTGTGCCTGCTGAGAATAGAGGAGGAGATTCTCGGCGTAAAATCCAGCTCTATGCTAGAAATCAGTAACAGTATAATGTAGAGAAGAAGAGGATCACCCTACCGAATTACAGCCGGAGAATGTCCGGTAGAAGTCTTTGGATCTCCTTTGCAAGACAGAACATGGCTTTCGAGGTCAATGAACTCTCGCAGTTTTGGTTGACGATCCCGTTCGGCAAGGCCACAGCCCGCAGAGCTGATAAAGCAAACGTTAGGCAAATTGGCTTTCTTAGCTGCATCTATCAGCTCGGTCGTGATGTCAAATTTCGATCCGTGCGCTGGGGGGATCAGGCACAACGTGTCTGCACCAGCCTCACGCAGGGTTTCCGCCATATCCTTCACTCGCCCAGGCTTGTGCGGAACGATCTTGGCGCCGAGCTTAGCCAGCTCCTTAGCGGATTTGGACTCGGGATGCAATGTGAGACCAACAACCGAGTCGATAGCTTTGTTGAAACCATTATCTGTCAGGATGAGCTCGGCAATAGCGAAGCCAGTGTGGCCGTCCACTGCAGTAATACAGATATTGCGCGACATTGCAGCGATTGTAGGCAAAAGTGATAAGAGTGATCTGGGAAATGCTTACTCCAGTCGAGGAAAAAAGGGCGGGCGTTATCTATTTGACGAACGGGGATGTACGTCATGCGGGAAACCTGTTTACCATTAGAACTAGATCCGGTCTATATGCTGGTGGTTTATGGAGATTCCCATGCTCGAAGAACTCCTATAATATGGATAGGGCTATGTTGTGAAGCGCCTTGCTTGATTTCAGCAGATGACAGTCATTGACATCATGTTTCCGTACGTTGCACACAGCATCGGTATCCAGCAGCATGGCCAGCCGGCGTCGGCGGGAAACATACTTCGCTTATGTCTGCGTATAGACAACAAAAGTGGGCGGCCATCCGTCGCTTATGGCTGATAGGCACTATAACGAACGGGACGTTAAAATCGTAGGTTTCTGATTCATAAACCAATCCTTTTCTCTGAGTATCGGACTGCTCACCCAAACTAGAGCCTTCATATGAGCGTCTCAACGTTAATCAATGCCAGGGTAAGGAATCTTGTGGAGGACACGGCCCGCTGGGTTGTAAAATTCGTACAAGCGTATCGCACTGAATGTCCAAATATGGTTTCTGTAGTAATATAACTTCCTGCCCAAGATAGATTCCGGAAACCTCCACAGCCATATACATTTATTAAGACCTGATAAGGCGTGGAGGCCTTCCGAGTGGTTTTGCTGTAGTACTCAAGTATAACAATGTCATGAAGAATAGACGATCTTATTGAAAAGCGGTGAGGCCATGAGTGGCAGTATCTCACCGCTTCCCCACATTCTCTAGCTTCCATATAGCTAGATTCTTTTCTCTTTATGACTTTTTGCCTTCCTTCTTGTCTGGTTCATAGGCCCGGCCATCACTCCCAAGACATCCTTTATAGCTTTGATAGCTAATAAGATGTGTCCTCTTGATGTACCAATCTTTGAGGTATTTGAGAGCGAATTGGTGGCATGATCAATACTTAAAGATAAAGATTGTTACAGAAGCGATTTTTTTGAGACTGTCGCTCGGGCGGCCGGGAACCACGTTATTTATTAAGAGCCATGTGACAAACTAGCTTACATCATCCAATATACTGACAATTATCTACATGTAGTTAGACAAGATGTAACGACAAAAGTCTCACAGCACTAATTCCCAGATTCGCGCGACAATTCTCACTTCGAAACACCCGGCTTGTTTCCTGAACTGTCGAGCTCGCCTCTGCGTTGCGCTTCAATGGTATCCGAATCATGACGCGGATCTAGTTTGTTCAAGATCTTGCTAGAATGCGCCTTTGGTTTCTCGGGTGCTGTAGCAGAAGCCCCGGGGCCTTGCATCCCGGGTTCTTGAGAGGATTTGCCAGCATCGCCCCAGCTGTTTTTTGGATCATCCCGTTGATTGTCTGGGATAGCGGACGACAGAGCTTCGGACATTTCGATTATAGTATGACGGGTAGGAACAAGAAGCAAGGTTTGTTGTTTATATGGGCCGAGCAGGGTTGATTCGACTTCCAATTTTGAAATCACTCGGGGAGTAGATATAGTATTGCTTTCCCCCCTGACGTTCTAGTGACGTCAAGGTAAACCAGCGTCTACTGCGATCTACAATACATTTGCGCAATATATTCTATGCTTGTTGTGCCTAGGGCTATGCGGGCCTTCTCAACGGTCCTCATGTGATGAAATTTAGCTGAAAACACGACTTTGTAGCTTGATTTTATCACTATTGATTCATTGTTGGGCTTTTCAGGACTCTGGATCTCATGTAGCCCCCTAGATTATGTGTAATGAAACATCATGTAAGAGACTTTGATAGATTCAAGGCGATAGATGGTATTCCCAGAAGACAGTGTTCGTCGCGCCGGAGTCGGGCGCGGAAAGATCTCTGCAATTATTGAATCACGCAACTAGGAAATATAGATCATAAAACTGGGCAGTGGCCTCACTGACTTATTAAGTACTAGTGCATACTGTGTCTCTTGGTACCCAATAAATAACTAACCAGGGAAGAAATTGACGTACTTGTGGCATAGCCCAATGAAGTGGAAGGACGAGTGACTCGATCTACTGCTTTGCCGTAATCTACCGCCACGTACGGACCAAGCTTTGTGACGCGACCTGAAATTACACAATGGCTGCACCCTAAGGGGTATTGCTGATTATATTTTGCTCGAAACTGCCGGTGGTAGTTGTCGTGTTTACGTACCGAAAGCTGCAGACCTTTAAGCTGAGTATGAACACGTTTGAAAAGAACGAAGCACGCAATGTTCTAGGCAGATTCTGATCTTTTGCGTGGTACTGTGATAATCGTCCTTACGACACTATTAATGACTTCTGATGTTTCCAGTTTCGTCACAATAACAAGCTGGTAAGTGCTGTATTAGCAGGTTTATAGCATCATGATTTACTAAGGAAGCAGAATATTGTAAGGTGATGCGTAAAAAAAACTGGTTCCGATGCCTATAGATCATGCGCTGTAGAGCCGAGGCCGTCATGAAATAATTCTGACGTAGTAAGTAGCAATACCGACGGCGTTGCAACAGCATATCTAGTAGGAGGTCTCCCGCGAGCATAAAAATAACTATTATTACAGAGAACGAATGTGAATCTAGCACTCAGCTCAGGAATAAAATTAAAGTCTGAAAGGAACATACTTCGGACGTCTTACAGAACCGTTACAATGCAATTAACTGCGGTGTCTATGCCTATTACTATTGTGACCCGCTTCATGCAATGGTCAAGTGCGGTCATTGTGATGGGTATCACGTCGTATTTCATACATAACTGGCCAAAAGGAGAGCATATTATCTACCAAGAGGTTATTGTATGTCAATTTACATTGCATCGTGCCAGCATGTTCTGAGTCTCTAACCAAGCTGCAGTCAACAATATCGGTCGCCTTTTTCCTTCCAGCTTTTGCGTCTCCGTTCATGCCAAATCGCCTCAGCAAATTTGTCACTCCGATTGATGTTATTTTCTCGTACTTGTGAGTCCCTGCCCTATATGTCCATCCTCCGCTTTTTGCACAAAACTGATTGGAGATCATAGGTGGTTGACGGCCTTCATTTTTGCTGCTCAAGACTACAATTGGAAGAATTGTGCGACCAACGCTCCGGCTGGAGCCAGCTGCGCTCTGAAAAGGCTAACGAGTCCTTTATGTTCCTTACTTTGTGAGTACAACCACCTTATTTCCGTCTTCGTTGACAGTGGGCGCTGATGCGACCGAGCTTCTTCACAATCCTTGCGGTATTTCTGGAGCTATTCAATCTTTGGTCCTACCGTAAGGAGAGTGGCGCGAATGAAGAGAGAAAATACAATGCTCAGCATGCAGGAGATGGACCTACCGATACCGTCGCCTAAAGCGGGGCGTATACCAACGCGGCCTACAATATGTGGGAATCTGACCAATGACGCTCGCCTTTAATTCTAGTTCGGATCGGTCTTCCCTGGAAGATGTTTGCCAGTAGAACCGTGCAACCAGCAGCAAAATTCCAAGAGGCAGATCATCTGCGCTATTCGTCTGTTTATCGTTGGCGAAATTGGGTAAGTTGATGGTTGAAGGAAATTGATAGAATACGGGTTAATTTCATTTATATGTCCGTTGTCTCGTTTGAATGATTTTTTTATCTGTATGCTTCAGCTTGTGCTTCTAGCTAGTAGCACGTCGTGCTTTCCGTGTATATGATGATTGCTAAGCTCAATGATAAGTATTGACCATCTTTCTGAGAAGTGACGATGTAGATAGCTTTTTTAGCACTGTACTCATAAAACTGGAGTTACCTTGCGTATTTACATAATGTCCTACTAGAAGTGCTGACTGTGATAGATGCACTGATAATTTAAACGATACATTAATAGAAGTATTATTGATGATTCGACACGCTGTGGTTAGATCAAGAGATGCGACCGGATGAAGGCGCAATAATCCTTACGAGTCTCCCTTTGACATATAAGGAATTGCATATTTCGTGATAGCAAACATCTGCAGGATGTCGGTTCGGAAAAGGTCCTCGACCTGTTCGAGATCAATTCACGTAAATTCACTGCATATGTAAACTGTCAGTATGCATTGTTGGCAAGAAAATCGGTTTCATTGAAACTAGGAAAAAGCAAGAATGGAGGTCAGTGAACTAGAGCCCGAGGAAAGATTTTGCTTGCATGCCGGTCGACATACTGCCTTGACTGCTTTTTCACACGTTCCATTGCTCCTCAAATCGCCTGAACTCAACAGGCAGCTTAGCACTTCCCTTTCAACTGACTATTTACTTTTCTCCGAGTCTGCCTGCTGCTGCGGATGATACGCATGTGATATCGGCACCCCCTCTTGCCATCAATACAGTCACAGAACGACCAATACCTAAGCTTCTTAATGCCAGTAAATGTAATTGAAGTTTCTAGCAAGATATCACTGACTCGCCACTGGTGATCAGAGCTTTCCTGTTTATAAGCTTGTCTGGACCGACGTATTCAACAAAATCCGGCGCTCGACTCAAGTTTGGAAGCCTCACTCAGCGGCGCCATATCATTCTCTAGTCTATGTAAAATTAAAATTCGTCGTTATTCATCGCGCTCTGCCTTTAGTGAATTCAGAAGCTTACCCTGGCTTGGCCTGAGTTTATTTTGACTCGGGAACCGGAAATGCCCCGTAACGACCCATTTGCGACATCATGCGAGGTTTACCTACTGAGGGGGCTGCTAGCTATTTTGCTCAGTAGTCAAAGAAAGGTCAACTATGAAACCAAGTACGTTGTACTACTGTGGGGTGGCTATGACAGTTACTGTCAATTAGCTCGTCAGCAATGCCTCATTAACAGGCAGGCGGGTCTAGTTACAAGCGAACACTGCCAGGACTATGCTAACATATAGACTCACATTGACGCCAAATAAGCGTTTCTCGATTGTTTTCGGCCGTGATGTAATCGGATAATCAGAACTACGCCTTGGAGCCGATGGCAAAATTACACCAGATAGCATATATAAATGGCAGTTGGCGTTGTCCCCTATTCTTATTCTACAAGAACAACCTATCCTAACTTCCTATCTACGGACAAAGGAAAATAACGAATATGTCGAGTGAAGGAGCAAAGAAAATCATTGCCGAGGTTTCCAGTCAGGATCTCGATCAGTGGGTGCGCACGGTGCGGAAGTCGAAGAGGGGGTACTCCTTATGAAAGATCTTTTCACGGAAGCATATAAAGGTTACAGCTATTAAACTGAACTTCTCTAGTCCGTCCGCGGTCATATTCACCAGGAGCTGACTAGTTGGCTATTTTTCCGCAAATTGGCTGTTGATTGTTCCCGAAGCAACATTTCCTTACTTGGATTTGCACGGTCAGTATATGTTGCGTTCATTCTTCAATCTTCAATCCCGCCTTGTAAACCCCTTAATGAATTCTGACAGTATACAGTCTCTGGGAACGCTCGGCGGCAGAGTGCTTGGCCGACTTCAAGTGGCTCGAGAAGTACCTTGTGTCTCGTGGGGGCCGCTCGAAACCTACCCAAATCGAGGCTACCACGTCAGAGTGGCCTGACAATCCGGTCGAGCCAGTCAGTCCCTGTAAAGATGCACTCTTCGTGAAGAAGAGTATTCTGGAGGATCTACACCGACTTTGCTCATTGGCAGACAAATCCGGGGACGTTGCATTGGCATCTGCCATTCAAAGCAGGTTCATGCACAAAGAGACAACCCACGTTAAAAACCTCGCCGGTCTTCTTCAGCAGGTAGTCAGAGCCTCTAAGCAGCCTGGGCTTGGACTTTACCTGCTTGACCAGGAGCTCCGGCATAATGACGGAGTCGTGCCGTGGGATAGTGTCAATGATCCCTCTCAGCAGCACGATGACACTCTTGAGGTTTAAATTTTATGAAAATACTCTTGCCCAATGCTCCTCAAAAATGTTTGATATTTTGGGACTTGTTGGACAAGACATGTTAAATAATTCAGATTTATTTCATGTGATATAGCCCTCATAGTGGTCGTCATGCGAAATCAGATAATGGAAACCTAGGACTTTGGAAGTCGCGGGAATTTGAATCCAGTAAGCGCTGAGTAAATGAGAGATTTTCCAAGATGTTTCGTACGCAGCCCTAAAATATGGGGTTGTGGCAATTTGACGGTTTAAGCAGATATGAACATTCGTTGAAAAACAAGGAAAGATGACACTGTCATGTACAATAGCTTATTCATGGCATGGCATTATGCGGGACAGACGAGCGCGAAGACAATCTCAACCATAAAAGATCCAATGAAACTTTGATACTACAGACTGATGTTCAAGATAACGCCTTGATTAAGTAGTAGGAATATTGCCGGATCTCTAGTTTCCGGCGCATTTACGGCAGCATGGCCCTTCAGTTGTAGCTACTTGATAGTGCGATAGTGAACAAGATTACGAAGTGCATCTCATGTCGACCATACTATTTCTATGGATTGTGTAATAAAACCCCTACTATGCACTTCCCGATTGCGCGCTATAACCCTATTCATACCCACTACACTGAAGTTTACCTTAGTAAGTACACATAACCTACTCGAGAACTCCTAAGCAACACATCCTCCATAAGCCACAAATGAAAGTGTGGACTACTATTAGGCCATATAGAAGGTATAGCTCTGCTTCTAGAATCAATTGACACGTAAGGTCATGCAATGAAGTCAGTCATCGGTCGCATATAGCATATACGCCTTATGGCCATCATAAGAATGCATATATAGAGCCTAAGAAGACGAAACCAGCTATCACAGCTTGACTGGAGATGATTGATTCCTTGCTCAACCTTTGCAAGCTTATGGCTTTGATCGATAGGAGCCAGAAAGCAAGACTTGCTCCGTAGCAAACTGATGTTATTATCGACGTAGCCAGTTGGAACATTAGTGCAGAATCTATTTCTTAAAGTTTGCTAACCTTGTCAAGATCAGTGTAGGTGTTCGTGCCTTTGTTTAAATAATACCAAGCCTCCACTTTTAGAAATACGATTTTAAGCTTTTTTACTTAGTACGCATCACCTGCTTTGACGATGCTTTCTACAACTTATCCGAAGAGTAAGATAAGCTAGCTATGTCATGGTTCTCACACAAGAAATACACTATATTCCCATTGACTTCACATGGCTATCGTACAGCACTCTTCGTCATCTATTCCTTTCATATTGGCTAATTTCCACTTCTACAAATCTAGCGTCACCAAAATTTAAAACATAACCAGTGCGAGAATTCACGTTATTTCGGCGGACCCATAGCTAGGAACCATGTAAAACACATTATAATCAGAGTTATAATTGCAACATATTTCCAACTGATTATCTCACTTGATTGGCTTATACCTAAACGACCCTAGGACACGTCCATGACGGACAAAAAGGCAAACGGCTCTACTCTCAAGGTATAAGGAAAGCTTTACGTATTGACCTCAACCCTAAAAGTCAATAGATTCCTAGAGCAACGGTACTCAATTTTACCGTTCTTAGGTCTGTTTGGCGGGGTGCGGGTCATATGCGAAATGGATCATGTGACATAAATGCTGTATTGGAGTGCGAAATGTATGGACCAATCAGTGAAGTGAACAACTCTGTATTACTATACCCCTGAATCTGGCAATTTATGGGGGTTTCTAATTACATAAGAAATGACCGGCACGGATTAATCCTAAATCCGGCCCCACGGCTGTATTCGTTCCGACATGCTGTTTACGCTCCTTTAACTGACGTCCTTTCCTGTCCCTAATGAAGGGCACCTACGACATATTTTCATACATAGTTAGTCGGTTGTCGTACCTACGACAATCACTCCTATACTTCATATTACAGCCTTTCGGCTTTTCCTCCCGCATAACCTCCCCTTTTATAGAAAAACTCTCATTTCTAAACAAAAGTCCGAACGATCTCGAGTCCAATATCCAATTCGACATCCCAGAAGGCACTTCAACATGCGAAACCTACACTGTGCGTTTACAACCTCAGCATGATCTGGATGTCTTGGGTGTCGGAGCTGCTGGCCAAGTCTACAATGTTAGCGACCAAATTGTTCTCAAGACTTGTCGAATTTTCGCACCACCTAGTAGTGATGCCTCTCGAAGCGACTTTTGGCATTATGCTTCGGACACACTATTTCATTTCAATTTATTGAAGGATGAACGAACCGTCTTGCAGCTGCTGCAAAATAGACCGCATCCCCACATTATACAAGCCATCGATACCAATCAGCCGGAGGGATTATATCTCCGCAGATATCGAGAACTACCTATGGATGTGAAATCAACACAGGCTCGCCGGATCGGATTATACCGCGATATTGCCGATGCTCTGTGTCACCTCCACAGCCTTGGTATTGTGCACGCAGATGTAAGGGTTGATAATGTGCTTTTTGACGATCGGTTTTCGGCGATTCTTTGTGATTTCAGCGCTGCCAGCCCTTGCGGTCAACCCAACACGGTCTTTCCAGATCTCCGACTTCCGGTCAGTGGCCCCTCGCCGATTTTATCTGAGGCATCCGACATGTTTGCACTAGCTTCGCTTATGTTTCACCTAGAGCACGGATTCACCCCTCAACTGTCACATGAGAATAGGAGACTGGTTTTGCCTGAATTGAAATCGGGGAACGAAGGCATTGATGAAGTAATACATACAGCCTGGCTCGGAAATTACAGCCGTACGTTAGACATGGTACATCATCTAGCTCTAATTGATGCCCAGATAAACCATTACGCTGAAAGCCCTGAGGAACTCCCTGATTTCGAAAATTTGAAGAATCAGGTCATGGATTGGAAAAATTACCGAAAACAAAAATTTGGTAGGGCTGCCCCTTACCAGTCTCTTAAAACAACTCCACTTTTGCCCGCTAACTTCTTCTCAGGATGCGTCCTCGAAGGGATTCTTTCAGAGGAGCAATTGAAAGTACTGGCTGCACGATACGATATGGATCCAGATGCAGATCTACGGTTTTCTATTACAGCTTGCTCTTGTAATTGAAAGAGTGTCTGATATATAACCAGGGCTTGTGTTGGAAAAGCGGTAAGGCCATGACTAGCAGTATCTTACCGCTTCTCTACCTTCTCCAGCTTCCATATAGCTAGGGGGTTATGCATAGCTAGATTCTTCTATCGATATTGACATCTTTTCCTATCTAGAGCGACGAGAATCGAGTTCTAGCGCATAAAAACGTGTATTTTTAGAGCTATCTCTATCCCTCTAACTATTATTAAGGTTATTATTATCTTATATAGACCTCCGTACCCTATAACCAATCAAAGGTTATTAGTAGCGACAAAGGCTTTATATTATTATAGCTAATTAATAGCTATTTATAGCGAATCAACCGCTAACATAATAGTAGCTAAGATAGACCTAGGAGGATATTCTAAAGAAGATAGTTACTAACTAGGCTACTAAGCTACTAAAACCTATAGAATTCTCCCTCTAGAAGTAGGAGACTCGTCTTACGAATACTATAGACTTCGAAGCTTAGAGAGAATCGGCCTATAGCGCCCTTAAAGCTCGTCGTCTCTATAATCTTATCGACTATAATATCCTACGCCCTAATCCTAATAAAGTAGAGACCGATAAAGCCTAAAACTAGCTTTAAGTATCGACCTTTATCCAACAATAGTTGCAAAGTAGTATTTCCGATATAATTCGGCTTAAAATTAGATATTTAGGTAAGAACGTAGAACTAGCTAATATATAGATATAAGAAGCAACTACCCTCTTATAAGATAAGGGAGCGTAGTTCTATTACGAGTAGGCTAAAGCTTTCGATAGTATTAATTTCAAAGATTATATATCGCTAAAGGACTATATCGAAGCTAAAGTAGATATATTAAATAAACTTTATATATAGGGTATAAGATAGGTCTACCTTTTCTACGTCCTTACTAAGATACTTTCGGAGCTTAACCGACCCCCCTATATACTTACTATATCGAATACTATCGACTATATCTCTAATCTTTCTAGCGATAAAGCCTTTACGTTTAGGCTCGACGACTTATACCGAGAGTACGCTAAGATAGTTCGATAGCTCGTAAATATTAATACTAGCGATAAAGAGTAGTCGATAGTAGTGTCTTTATTATTAGTATCTACGAACCCTCCCCTATCTAATAACCGTCGTAATCGTCGTAGCTAAGGGTCCTTATCTTCGGATAAGACTAAGATTAAAAAGAATCCTCTACCGAGGGTAAAGGCTTACGAATATACCGAAAATATAAAGAAATCCCCTAATAAATAGGGTAAATATAGCTATTACGGCCGTAGATATCCTAGACGAAACAAATCTAGGCCCTAAGCTACTATATATTAGTATATTAACCCCGAACTACGTCCGAAGGACTAGAACCTACTATAAAACAATAACGTCTAGTAGTAGAATAAGTTATCTCGAAACCTAGGGAATTAGCCTAATTAGAATTAGAATTAGCTAACAACGACGATACGTAGAAACCTATTACTAACCTACCTTTAGACTCTACTAAGTTTACTTAATAGAACCCCTAACCTATAGTAGGGGGTAAGGTATCTTTAGCTGTATTAGAGGATACTTTCGTACAATCAATGTATAATTCTAAAGCTAGGGAATACGAAGGGCATATGTCTACGACTATATCCGCTACTATATCATCCGCTATATCCGCGGGGAAGGATTAGTTATACGATACTAGTTCTAATTCTTATATCTACGTAGATAAGATAGCCTTTATCTACTACGACGAATACGGACTAACCGAAAAGCCCTTCGAATAGGTTATATCTAGTAGGACTAAGGCGAGAGCCTATGGATATAGTAAAGTTAAGCTATTAAAGCTAACTAAAGCCGGTATTATTAATAATATTATCTTCGATATAGTATACTACCTTAGTATACGCTTTAGTATATTTAGTATAGAGAAAGGGCGTAAAGACCTTAGAATTATATATAATAGGATAGATAATACTTTATACGATACTATAAATAGGGACTAGGTAATTAGCAAGATTAATATTAAGTATAATCTACTATAGATACGTTATTACGGTTTAAACCCCGTCGTTGCCGCTACTATTAGTCCTCTACTAGCTTATCATCGCCTAGGCTATACTAGAACCCCTAAGCTTCGTATTAATAAAGCTCGTCTCGATCATACGGTAGACTATCCTAATAAACTCTTTAATTACGAACTATACCGGCTTAGTAAATCTAAGAAGGTTATCTCTAGAACCCCCTAAGTATAAGCCGAAAAGGCTAGTTAGTTTATCTATACCGACCTTTAGTATATAGAACCTATAGGTATTAGGGGCCGACGATATACCTTAGTAATTACTAACGATACTTCCTAAGCATAGTTTATTATCTATCTTAAAACGAAGGACTAGGCCTTACCCGAAATAACTACTTTCGCTAAGACCGTTAAGAACTACCTAGGACGGTATCCCTAGGAATAGCGTATTAATAGAGGCCTAGAATTTATAGCTTTCTATAAATAGGCTAAAGCGGAGGGACTATTAGTATAGCTAAGTATAGTATACGCCTATAAACAAAATAGTATCTCGGAAATATCTAGACAAATACTAATATATATAGCGAGAATAATAATAATAGATACTAGCGCCCTAGCCTATTTATAGCCCGAAGCTTTATAGATAGTAGCCTATATTAACAACCGTCTTCGTAAACCTAGCTCCGACTAATCTCTAGAAGAAAAATAGCGTTATAACCTTAGTGTTGAGAGAGGTCACATGACCCTCCTCGTTTGCAGCTATCCATATAGCTGAGGTGCTCCCCCCCAGATAGTTCTTCCCATGATCATGATTTTCTCTCCTTCAGGATTCTCTTCCTAGTAGCCAGTCATCATCTCCCGACAGGTTATAAGCCTCTCTTTTTCATCATTCACCATCGATATCCATCGAAATTGATGATTCCCCATCGTTTTTACATACACTGCATCATTGGGTTTCGACCTACATCATCGGGTTTCGACCTACATCATCGGGTTTCGACCTGCATCATCGGGTTTCGACCTACATCATCGGGTTTCGACCTGCATCACTGGGTTTCGACCCTGCATCTAGATAGTTTCGACATCTATCATCAACAAACATCATGGCTAAGCAGCCAAATCCTACCATCTAGGGCCAAAGGGCTACGCAGCCTACGTAGCCTACCCAAACTACGCAGCCTCGCCGGCGCACCTAGGAAGAAATTCTGGATAGAGCTGTCCCGACCTAGGCTACAAAACTACCAAAACCAACCGAGTTTAACCTCTAGTCATGGCAAACGCGCCTTACCGACCCCGCTGATTTCGAAGCATAGAGGGAGTCGGCATACAATGCATTGAAAGCACGAAACCTATACAATCTTATCGACTAGAACGTCCTACGGCCCGACACTAAAGATACGGAGACCGCAGTAGCCTAGAATTAGGTCGACGTATCTAGGATTGTCTAGCAGTAGCTAGAAATAGGCGTATCTAATGCTATCCGCCTAAAGATCAGAAACGGGGGCAAGAACGTCTAACTAGCCGATGTATAGATATAGCAAGCTACGATACTTCTTCAAGGACAAGGAGCATAGTTTTATTGCAAATAAGCCAAAACCTTCGACGGCATTAATATCAGAGATTATACATCGTTCAAAGATTACATCGAGGCTAAGGTCGATGTATTAAACAAGCTTTATATACGGGGCCTACAATAGGTCTATCCCTATTACATACTTACTAAGATACTCTCGGATATCAACCGACAACAACCTATAGCAACCTAGATTGCATCGGACACAATCAAACGACTTTCACAACTTTCCAATGATAAAGCCTATATATTTAGGCTCGATAAATTCCATCGGGAGTACGCCTAGATCATTAAGCAGCTTTCAAACATCGACGATACCGGGGGTAATAACTACTCAATAGCTACATTATCTACCAACCCATCCAATACCAACCCATCCAACACCAACCCATCCGGCCCGCCCTAGCAGAAGAAGAAAAGACCCCAGAAAGGGGCAAATCCCGCCGATCATGCTCAGAAGATGCAGTAGCTTCCTAACGAAGATAGAAAGTGCGGATACTACGGAAAAGGGCATCGGCCGCCGGATAGGTCCACCAACAATACCAATCAAGCATCTCGATGCTGGCTGATTAACCCCAATTCACGTCCCCTCGGCTGGAAACCATCACGATACAATGAGTACTGGTGGTGGGATAAGGCCCAATCCCAGCCGGATAAGCCGGACAAACCTACATCTGAACCCAAGCCTGATTCTACCAAATATAAAGCCCCATAGGAATTCCCACGGGAGGGAAAAGACAGTCGCTTCCTACATAGGAATTCCTATAGGAGGGAAATGTCAATGCCTACTTAGTTAAATGTCACGACGCCCAAGTACGTAGCTAATCATGAGAGAGAATCCATGGAATACATTCGTAGTAGCAATAACAGAAATAACTAAGCTAGGGAGAAGAAGAAGGAAGAAGAACCAGAACCGGAGATGCAGTAGTCATAGATGCATCCTGATGCCTAAGGCATACTTAATGAGTCAGAATACAAACATGCAAACACCATGTGACCAGTGATCGTCACAGACGGGGTTGAAGAATTCTCTATCTTTTGTTGACAGAGACATCTAACAACTAACTAGTTATGATCGCAAAGATGACTAAACCTACATGCTTTGAAGGAAAATATAAAGGAAATCACCGATCAAAGCATTACAGGTAAAGTAGCATAAAGTTATGCCATACCGGCCCATGGAATATTCGTGATTAATGAAGCTTAAATTATTAATCAAGGTTTTTCCATGATAAATCAATCCACACTGACGACACCTTTCCAATACTTTCCGTTGAATAGATTACAAATTCGATTTGTGGAGTCAAGAATCCTACCCAAGATATATAAAGTATCCGACATCTTCCCGGGACGGTCCGGTATCCTATTCGATCAATTTTAGAATACCAAATCACAATGAAGGAAGCTTTTGTCGAGTACCCCCTCAAGGTCACTATCAAGGACATTGATATTCCTACCCCGCAACCGGGTCAGGTCCTTATCCGGGTAGTTGTGTCCGGCTCCAACCCCAAGGACTGGAAAATACCTGCGTGGTTTCCAGAGGGAAGTGGAAATGGCAACACTGGTGATGACATCGCCGGCTATGTCGAGAGCGTGGGAGAAGGCGTTTTGAACTTCCGAAAGGGCGACAAAGTGGCCGCCTTTCACGAGATGACGAAACCAGGTGGTAGTTATGCCGAGTACGCCATTGCCTGGGAGTACACGACCTTCCATCTCCCCGAGAAGACCAGCTTTGAGGGTACGTTTGAGTTTCCATTGTTGCCGACACGATTGCTGATATTTATGCATAGAGGCTGCCACAATTCCTTTGGCCGCTATGACAGCTGCCCTGGGATTATATCAGCGACTTGAGCTTCCCTTGCCCTGGAACCCGACTCAGGAATCCCTGCCGCTGGTGATTTATGGCGGTGCCACGGCGGTGGGAGCGTTTGCTTTGAAATTTGCCAAGCTCTCCAATATTCACCCGCTGATCGTTGTCGCGGGCAAGGGAATTCCATTTGTTGAAAGCTTGATTGACAAGGAGAAGGGTGACACAGTCATCGATTATCGCGAAGGAGACGAGGCTGTTCGCGCTAAGATTAAGGCTGCTGCTAAGGGAAAGCCGATTCGTCATGCTTATGATGCGATCTCAGAGCATGGAAGCTACCAGACCCTGATGGCTTCCTTGACTGCCCCTGGTAAATTCACGGTTGTCTTGACTGCTGCTCTCAGTGAGAAGATGCCTGAGGGTATTGAAGCACGCCATACTATGGTTGGCTCAGTCCATGCCCCGCCGGCCGAGGGTAAGACCGTTGAGGACAAGGAATTCGGTGCTGCCTTTTATCAGTTCATGGGACGGGGACTGGCAGAGGGATGGTTCTCGGGACACCCGTACGAGGTGCGAAAGGGTGGTTTGAATGGATTGGAGGGTGCTTTGAAGGACTTGGAAGCCGGTAAAGCTTCCGCGACAAAATATGTTTTCAGAATTGCCGACACCGAGTCGGTTTAGGGAATAGTCAGGAACTGTCTTTATGTCTTCAGTTAAACTAAGCTGAATGTTAAAATTGGGCGTCGAAATTATCAAATCATTGTGAAATTCACGGTTTACAATGGCTATACCTCCACAAAGTCAAGTTCGATTTGGGTAAGCCTGAAGAGCAGATCTCAGCTATAATCGAGCTTGCGCGGCTTGCAGATATGTGCAATATATCTGAAATGGAGTCTGGAATCGGGCGATACTTGAAGAGGATCTTAATCGCCAATCCTAATCCCGATCTCATTGATATCGGAATAACCAAAAACACATATTGCCTCACATCTGAGAATATTATTGCGGCAACTTTTCTGCCTCAAGGGCACGCAGTCCGTCGCATTTTAGCTGCAGCAATGGTGGAGCGATGTCTTCTCTGCGAAAACCATGAATTTGCCCAAGAGACTAAGGAATACCCCACCTTTGGAGCTGACCTTCTCCAAGAAGTAAGAGAGACTCTCAAGGGACTAAAGATTGGCCAATATGCTCCCACTTATAAGGATCCTATCGACGGCAGCGAAAGCAAGCTTACCTCGTTTCTTGCTTTTTAATTAGACTTTCTATACTGAAGCTATCCGTCTAGTGACCCTCTCATTTTAAATCTATTCCAATTTTATTCTACAACACAAATTGAGCACTGAAACCTGGGGGTGAAGAGCTTAGAGATCAAACCGACCAGTGCTAGCATGCGTGATATTCTCATTTCTTACAATCACAAGGGTAACATAACCCGGCAAGCTCTGCGAGTCGGAGGGAGGAGTCACAGCTGCCGGTGCTTTGATGATGCGGGTTTCATTTCTTTCGCTAGAAAATGGAACGATTGGCAAGCAGAGCTAGATAGTTCAGTGGCTATGAGACTCCCTGCATGGGTCCCTCTTCCCAAAATAGTACCTGTTTACGTGTTGGTTGAATGGGAGAGCTGATTCGTGTATTGGCCATGCATTGTGCATTACGCTGGGAACTATTTGCAAATACATCTCCATCTGTATGCGACGCTACCGGGGTTTTCACCATCTATGGATAAGAATAGAATCATGTCGCCCGCCTGACCTTGACATTTAAAATATATAAAGCCCTGTATCTCGCACCTTCATGGAAACACACACCATCACTCTTCCAAGTCCTAGGATTTACTATTTCATCCGCACACCCCAGTCATCATGAGTTATTTCGGCAAACTGCCAGAAGCCGTTGGTAAGAGCCCTGAAGCGTGTTCAATCTCATTATAATCTCATTAAGTATGTGAAGCATCTAGCACGAAGCCCTGGTTCGCCGAGCCCGGTAGTACGAAGACAAATCCCATCATGATTGACGGTGAATCGAGCACGAAGGCCGAACCTGGGAGCACGAAGACAAATCCTATTGTGATTGATGATGAATCTGGCCCGGCCATTAAATTTGGTGAGCTGTTGGAGGAGTTGACCTATGACACAGTCTGGCCTGCCCCAAGCGGGCAGGAGGCAGAAATACCAAAGGCTCTTACACTCTCCTTGGACGAATGCTATTGCCAAGAAGCTGAAAGGAGCTACCACCAGGGTGAGTCATGATGCTCCATATTCACCGTATAAAACGCTCATTCTTTTAGCCTAGATACGAGAGCCAATAAGGGGTCTAGCCCACTAGGCTCAGCTTGCAATCCTATTATGATCCATATCGACAAAGACTGCAGTACGAATCAGCATACTTCCGAAGCAGGTCCTCAAATCACGCCGGACTATCTCAGCCTCCCTTACTGGGAAATCGATAGCCCGCCCGTGACTTTTGGATCTCCAGCCTGTGAATTGGTCGTACGTGACGCTCATTCTTCCGAGTCATACATAGAGTCTCATCCCAAAGTGGCTAAGAGTGACAGTAGTCCCTCGGGCTCGGCTCCAAATCCAATCGTGATACATGTCAAGACAGAGGCAGATAAGTTTGATTCCGATGCCGACACCGGGATCATGACCTCGCCCCAATTCTGGGCGATTATCAAGGGATCCCCTTCCACAGCCCGCACAGAGATTACTCAGAGTGGGAAAATTGAATCACCACAATGTGAAGATCTACAGCAAAGCGACACTCACTTGAATTATCAAATGACAAAGGCTCCTTCGGATTTACTACCACTTGGCTCTAGTCATGATACTATGAAGGAAATAGAGGGTGCGAACTGCGAAACTGGTAGGTTCTAGACGATGGGTGATTATTGCTTCCTACTAATTTCTATTAGAATCCAAGGAGATCATACATACTGAGGCTCCAACAACCAGTGAGACTATCGCTCACGGGAAAGGCATGCCGCGGTCCTCACGACCACTAAAGCACACATCCTCACCCGAAGTCTTCCCCTTTGAGCTGAGACGATCGAAGCGGCTACGTCGCATGACTTGAGACTTGCTGATAGTGCTTTAACTGTATCTATATATTATGCAGATGGAAAGAACTTATTTGAAAATAGTGATCAGTCCGGTTTAAGATAGCCCAGCTGTCTTAGAACAACACGAGAGACATGCGGCCGCTCATGATTGGGCTCAATTGTATCGCGTGTAGTCCCCATTGCCCACCTTTAAGATATCTTGAGTCATATTGGTGCTCCACCTCTGCGTAAGGAAATTTTTGCCAAATCCATCACAGTAGCAGAATATACGTTTAATTATGGCAGTCCCTTACTTCATTCCGGGCAGGAGAAATTTTCTCCCGGACGGCAAATATATACCCCTATTTTAAAGTGAATAACCGTAAGCGTTTGTCAGTCTGGTGTGTTGATTTCCGCTGCGTTCAACTGCACTGCACATAGTTCTTAATATGAGAAGGGAGATACGGGAACTGACACAAATCAAGCCCAAAGCTTTACTAGGAGAGGAAATCTCGGTAAACTTTCGAATTCCGGCCTTGGTAAAGAAGAGACTCGACCTTATCAAAATCACTTAACGACCCCGAGAGAGAGGAGATGAGTCCTATTGGCAAATTTCTTCTAATTGGGTTAGCTTTCTCATAAATCTTAGATACCTCGGCGTTGTTACGATAGCCAATATGATTAAGAAAATATTATACGCGAAATGTAAAAGTAGTAACGTAAGGAAGGAATAATTATATACGCGGGGATTGTTGATAATAGGGACCTAGATTACGTAATCCTAGAGCTATAATCCTCCGACCTCCGACGTTATACGTTATATAGCCCCCTCCTTTAAAGGAGGATCGCCCCGATCCTTAGGCATATTATTATCTACGTAATTAACCGTATACTCGTTATTTTTAGCCGTAGCTAACTAGGTCTATAGATTCTTCGGGGGTCCTATAGACTTAGGATAACGACGATAAAAATCGGCTAATTTTATTAGTATATTCCGAAAATTAGCTATATAATACTAGGTATTATCCTAATTATATCCTAACTATTTAACTTTATACTATAGCTTTCTATAGTATAATCTTATCCGTAGAATTTCCTCGACCTCCTATTCCTACTAATTATTAACTATTATAGGTAGCTTAGGATCCTCGATCTAACCTTATAACGGCTCTATTTTCGGTATATAGCGTAACTTACTAGGGTTAAATACCGGATAAACCTTAATAGACGATAGTAGGTTAAGCCTAAATATATTCCTCTCCTTCGTAATAATCTTATAAGGCCTACTAGCCTAATCTAATAACTTATAGTTAGGACGGTCTAGACCCTAATAGTAGGTCGTTACGAATACTATATCGCTAATATTAAAATTGTTGGAAGCGATGGCTATGCCTACGAGCAGGAAGAAAAACGAAGGCAAAAACTCATCAAGAGGCAAGAATCTAGCTATGCATAAACCCCTAGCTATATGGAAGCTGGAGAAGGTGGAGAAGCGGTGAGATACTGTTAGTCATGGCCTTACCGCTTTTCCAATATACCCCCCTAGCGACCATCATAGCTGGCATATACTGATCCTAACCCAAAAAACAGTAGGAAAAACCGATCGTCATGATTCATCTATAGACGTCGTAAAAACTATGCAAATTTTAGCTAATTATAGGCTCTTAATCAAAATTCAATTCAATTTATCCTAGGCGTATTGATGTTATATGTACCCCCTAGGCCGTTTATGCTCTTTAGTATATCCCTGAATGTATTGAAAGCATCCTTTTCTAGGGGCTTCGTTAGCCTATCCGCGATATTCATTGTAGATAGAATAATCACCAATTTTACCTATTGTATCTCGATAGCATGACGGATGATATGCTATTTGATATCGTAATAACGTGTCGTACGACGATACCCCTTCTAGCCCGCTAGGATGATAGTATTATCTGAATTAGTATATATAGGAACTGTATTCTCGGGGTTCTTCGCCGGTTCATCGCTATTATAGATGAAGGGTCTTAGGCCTAGGTCTCTAGCCAATTTAGCTAGAAAGATGGCTTCGCGGACTGTATCTTCGTAGGCTATGTATTCGGCTTGGGTAGAAGAACCTACTAGTACCGCTTGCTTCTTAGATATCTATGAAATTGGGGTTCCGTTAAAGAAGAATATCTAGCCCAACGTGCTTTTGCGGTCTAGGTTGTCTGCAAATAACGTATTAATATACCTAATAAGGCCGTCCCTAGATGCTCCGAATACTAAGTACGTATTTAGGGTCCCTTTAACGTATCGGACGAGATGTTTCCTAGCTACGATGTTATCTTTCGTGGCCTTAGTGGTACGCTGCTAAAGCTTAGCGACGGCGAGGGCTATATCGGGTCTCGTCTTGCTAGCTAGCTATATAGCTTTGCCTATAAGCTCTACGAACTTAGTAAGGGTAGCGGGTGATTAGACCTTATCTCTCGGTTTATCGGTAGGCTCTCCGGTCTTGATTAGTAAGCCTACGTATCCCTTTGACATAGGGATAACTATAGGGGATATATTGGTTATGCCCTAGCTTTTAACAAATTCTTCTGCATAGGCCCGTTGGTTAAGGATGACTAGTCTATTATCAAACTTGATCCCGTATCCTAGAAATTTCTCCGGGGCGAAGACCTTTATCTTGAACTTATCTCTAAGTAATACCAATACGTCGTCGATCTCTTAGTCGGATCTTGCGGCGACGAGAGCGTTATCGACATAGATAATAATATATGATAATGTATCGTGCTTAATGTAAACATAGATATTATTAGGCAGTAGTTTAAAGCCTAATTCTACGAGGGCTTCTATAAAGCAGTTATACTATAGAAATACGGCTTGTTTTAGACCGTACAAAGCTTGCACTAATAGCTAGACCTTATTTTGATCTCTAAAGCTAGTAGGCTACTTTATGTAGACTACGCGGTCGTCGATAGCGGCGTTGAGATATGTAGCGATTATGTCAAACTGCTTTACTTTTAAACGCTACTTCGCAATTATGCAAAGATAAAGCTTAACGGCTCGATCTGTGGCGACGGGGGCGTACGATTCATCAAAATCATAGCTATGGCGCTGTCGATTACCGTATACGGCCTATTGGGCCCGAAACTCTTTGAGATAACCATCAATATCGCCCTTTACATCGTATACCTATTTTCTAGGGAGAATCCGCGTATTTGACGGTCTATCTACCAATTTGTAGGCTTGGGCGTCGGTGATTTTACTAATCTAGGTCTCTATAGCTTTGTACTATTCGTCGGCATAGTCGGAGGCTATCGTAGCTTTGTAGGATATAGGTATAGGGATGGTATAGGCCTTGATGCGGAGTTCGGTTGATGCAAAGCATAGGCCGGTTTCACCAATGTTATCCTCCTATCTATCGTTTATAGCTGCCGATGCCGAGGGCTTTCGGGTTCTATATTTGCTATAATCCTCGCTGTTATACCGTTTAGCTAGCTTCCTAGCTATCGATCTGGATATACGACGTAGGCTTAGCTACAGAATTGGCGCTAGGAAGGCTCTAGGTAGAGTAGGTGGCGGTGTGGGTAGGGGTGTGGCCTCCGGCATTGGTAGAGGCCCTGGGGTTTCTTCAACGATGGTTCGATCTCCTATGATAGGATAATCCTCGCTGCTCTGCCCCGAAGTGGGTTCTGGTGATATCATCTGATTCTGTTGCGGTCTAGGTTTATAGATACCCCTAGTACGGTGTAGCCGCTTCTTCGGGGGCCGTTCGACGGTCCGTTAGGGCTGTGGTGCGGTAGGAGGTTTAGCAATAGGATCGGGTGATAATGAAGGTGTACTATAAAACTTAGGCATCTCCTCAATTCTCGCCATTGGTCTTAGTAGCGCTGAGCGATTTCGCTAGACATGATGTTGATGTTGGGGTTGTGCTTGGTGCTGAACCTAGGGCTGGAATCTTAATGTCGGTAGTTCTAAGGTGTGCGGCCTTGGAGGCGCGAAGTTGATTGGTTGTTGGGATGGTCTAAGCGGAAGGTTTACTATCGTTGGGGCTGGGATAGACGCCGATTCTAGCTATAGGCGTCTTGGAGGTTTATTAATAGCCGATGGATATAGGATTATATCCTCCTACTCGACCTACGTGAAATCATTCACTAGTTTAGAAATAGGGGCATCTAGTAGATGATCATATAGGGGTCTATACGTCGTATTACCCTCCTAGAAGGATACATCCCTAGTTACTAGTATTTTCCTAGATGTAGGGTTGTAAATACGAAACAGATACCTATTTTCCCCTTTATAACCAACAAGATATCCGGCCTACGTACGGGGCTTTATCTTCATCGCTTTCACCCGTTTTTCGGGGGGAATATTGACGTATGCGGCGTAGTACTAAGCACGTAGATGGCTTAGTGTGGTAGGCAGTTCTCTTATACCAAGGTTATAACGCCATTTTTCCAATAGAGATTGGTCGGAGCCGGGTTTACGAAGACGGTTGGTAATATAGGCTGCTGTCTGCAAAGCTTCGGGCCATAAATAGGCCGGGGCGCTAGCATCTATCATCATTACTCTCGCTATACGTATTAGCATTTGTCTAGACATTTCCGAGATTCCGTTTTGTTTATGGGCATATGTAGCACTCGGCTATACTGATAGTCCCTCCGCTTTGGCCTATTTGTAAAACGTTATAAATTCTAAGCCGCTATCAATTCTCTATTCTTAGGGATATTGGCTAGTGTAGTTCTTGACGGTCTTAGCGAAAGTGGTCATTTTGGGTGATGCTTGGTCCTTCGTTTTGAGATGGATAGCAAACCGCGCTTGGGAAGCATCGTTAGTGATTACTAAGGTATATCGTCGGCCCCTAATGCCCGTTGGTTCTATATGCTAAAGGTCGGTATAGATAAATTGTCTAGCCTTTTCTGCCCGTACTTGGGGGGTTCTGGAGATAACCTTCTTGGATTTACCAAGCCTATATAGTTCGCAATTGAATTTATCGCCATCGGTATGGTCTACCCTATGATCGAGACGAGCTTTATTGATGCGAAGCTTGGGGGTTCTAGCATGGCCTAGGCGACGATGAGCTAGCTAGGGACTGATGGTAGCGGCGACGACGGGGTTTAAACCGTAATAACGTATCTATGGTAGATTATGCTTGATATCAATCTTACTAATTACTTGATCCCGGTTTGTGGTATCGTATAAGGTGTTATCGATGCTATTGTATACAATTCTAAGGTCTTTACGCCCCTTCTCTGCACTAAATATGCTAAAGCGTATGCCGGGGTAGTATACGGCATCGAAGATGATATCATTGATAGCACCGGCTTTAGTTAGCATCGATAGCTTGACTTTGCTATATCCCTAGGCTCTCGCCTTAGTCCTACTAGATATAACCTATTCGTAGGGCTTTTCGGTTGGTCCGTATTCGTCGTAGCAGATAAAGGCTATCTTGTCCGCGTAGATATGAGAGTTAGAACTAGTGTCGTACAACCAATCCTTCCCCGCGGATATAGCGGATGATATAGTAGCGGATATAGTCGTGGACATATGCCCTTCGTATTCCCTAGCTTTAGAATTATATATTGATTGTACGAAAGTGTCCTCTAATATGGCTAAAGACGCCTTACCCCCTACCATAGGTTAGGGGTTCTGTTGGGTAAACTTAGTAGAATCTGAAGGTAGGTTGGTAGCGGGTTTCTACGTGTCGTTGTTGGGCTAATTCCTAGAGTTTCGAGATGACTTATTCCACTACTAGACGTCATTGTTTTGTGGTAGGTTCTAGTCCTTCGGACGTAGTTCGGGGTTGATGTGCCAACATGTGGTAGCTTAGGGCCTAGATTTGTTTTGTCTAGGATGCCTACGGCCGCAGTAGCCATATTTGCCCTATTTATCTAGCGATTTCTTTATGTTTTTAGCATATTCGTAGGCCTTTACCCCCGGTAGGGGATTCTTTTTGATCTTGGTCTTATCCGGAGGAGAGGACCCTTAGCCACGTCGATTACGTCGGTTGTTAGATAGGGGAGGGTTTGCGGATGATAAAGACGCTACCGTCGACTACTCTTTATCGCTAGTATTGATGTTAGCGAGCTATCGAACTATCTTAGCGTACTCTCGATGTAAGTCGTCGAGCCTAAAGGTAAGGGCTTCGTCGCTAGAAAGATTAGAGATACGGTCGATAGTATTCGATGTAGTAAGTATGTAGGGGGGTCGGTTGAGCTCCGATAGCATCTTGGTAAGAACGTAGAAAGGGTAGACCTATTTTATGCCCCGTATATAAAGTTTATTCAATATATCTACTTTGGCCTCGATGTAGTCCTTTGGTAATATATAGTCTTTGAAATCAATACTATCGAAAGCTTTGGCCTACTTATAATAGAACTATGCTTCTTTACCTTAGAGAAGGGTAGTAGCTTCTCGTATCTATGCATCGGCTAGTTCCACGTTCTTGCTAGAGTGTCTGATTTTGAGCCGGATTGCATTAGAAACACTACTTTCCAACTATTGTTAGACAAGGGTCGATACTTAAAGCTAGTTTTGGGCTTCATCGGTCTCTGCTTTATTAGGATTAGGCCGTGGAATATTGTAGTCGATAAGATTGTAGAGACGACGAGCTTTAAGGGCACTATATGCCGATTCTCTCTAAGCTTCGAAGTCTACAGTGTTTGTAAGACGGGTCTCCTACTTCCAAAGGGAGAATTCTGTCGGTTTTGGTAGCTTGGCGGCCTGGTTGGTGACTGTTTTCTTCAGAATGTCCTCCTAGGTCCGTCTTGGCTACTGTTGTGTTGGCGGTTGATTCGCTATAAATAGCTGTTGATTAGCCATAATGATAATGATGCAAAGCCTTTGTCGCTGCTAATAACCTTTGATCGGTCATAGGGTACGGAGGTCGATGCAAGATAATGATAATAACCTTGATAATGGTCAGAGAGATGGAGATGACTCCAAAAATACACGTTTTCGCGCGCTAGAGTGCGATTCTCGTCACTCCAGATGGGGAAAGATATCAATATGGATAGATGGTCATCAATATCGATAGTATTAATAGAATCTGATGAATATTGATAAAAGAGGTGCTCATAACCTATTGGAAGCGATGGCTATGCCTACGAGCAGGAAGAGAAACGAAGGCAAAAACTCATCAAGAGGCAAGAATCTAGCTATGCATAAACCCCCAGCTATATAGAAGCTGGAGAAGGTGGAGAAGCGGTGAGATACTGCCAGTCATGGCCTCACCGCTTTTCCAACAAAAATTTATCTCTCTACGATATTTATTAGCCTAATTACGCTAAAGCGCCTATATATATCGGACTATCTTAGCGATATCCTTCTATACTTATTTAATACGCTACGTAAAACTTCGTATATCGGCGGCTACTTACGGCGCCGTCGATAATTTAGGATATAATAGAACTTCTTCTAGAACTTAGAGATAAACTACCCTCCTCGATCTAAGATAATAGAATCCGGTATACTAACCTATCGAAAAAGATATATTATAAATAATATAGCTATTATATCTATTATCGTAGTTTTATAGTATAGAATAGAAGCTTATCGTTTACTTAGTCGATTATATACTATAAATACTATATTATAGCTATCTTTATTCTTTAGGAACGATCTAAAATCTATAGTAATATACTACTATAGTCGGTTAGGTATAGGTAAAGGTTATAAAAGCCCTAGGGTCTTATCTCTCTAAGTCTTTATCCTTCTATAGATTAGATAATTATTAACATATCTATAAACTACTTATAGCTAAAGATTAGGTTATACTTACCTAGATTAGCGATTAGTATTAGTAAATATTATTATACGTAGCCTATAAGTATTAAGGTTAGCTTAATAGTATACGTAATTAGCTTCCTAGGATAATTATCGAACCCCTAAGTAGATATAGTATAGTTAAGCTTAATTATATTCTAGCTAAAAACCTTTATAGCCTATAATACTAGTTACGTATCGATATAAATAAAACTAATAGCTTCTATATTACTTAATATATAGATAGAGAAAGGATATCTATATAGTACTATTTATATATTAAATAGTATACTATTTTCTCTTCCTAATAACTTCCTTAAGTCTAATATAAGTAATAATATTGTCTTCCTACTCGGAAAAAAGACTCTCTTCGAGCTTAAACTTTTCCCTACTCGTCGTCGACCTTATAGGATTTATAGATAGCGAGCTCTAAAGTAGTATCGATAGTCGTAATAGTCTTTTTAGGATATTCTCTAGAGGTATAGCCCTACTTATAGTACTTAAAATATCTACCTTTCTTTAGATAGGCTACTTATTTATTAGGGGTTATTAGGTTTTTAAGACTAAGGTTTAGGGTTCCTTTTTTTTTAATAGGTAGAACTATAGAACCGATATATCTATATCTAGTAGTACCTATTATCGAGTTCTAACTAGTTCTAGAGGTAGCGATAGTAGTAGCCTAGCGAGTCTTCTTCTACTTATAGTATAGGTTAAGATTTAACGCTATATACTAGTAAATAGTAATAAATCGATCGAAGTCGACGGTAGGGTCGTCTAGAAGAATTATAGTTTACTTCTATAGCTTCGATAATACCTTCTAGTAGAGCTTACGTATACGATCTTTTTTAGGGCGCTCTACTTTTTTAGCGAGATATAAGAAATTAATAAAAAATATATTAAAATCGTCCTTAGGCTTTATAAATAGATACTCGTACTTATATAGAGCTTTAGTAATATAGTTTAGGTTCGTAAATATACCCTATAGGTACTTAATAATATCTTCTATATCGATATATAGTTAGGTAGTATTATTATCTAAATAGGTCTAGATATATAGCGTAGCTATTCTCTCGTAGCGGCTTACGATATACTATACGTAGTTTTAGGCGGTTAGGTAATAATCGGTATTACCCTCGAGCTTATCCTATATCTAGGCTTTCTAAACGCTAAAACATAGCTCTTTACTATTACTTAGTATTAGTAGGTTAGGTAGCTTTAGGGATCGTTATACCTATATAGGAATTATAGCTAGAATAGGAGTAAGTTTAGGTCTAGATATAGGTATAGGGGTCGTAAGAGTATAAGATCGGGATAGAGTAAATTACTACTTATACTATCGGTCGTATCGCTTACGTAACTTAACGAGCTTAATCGTAAACTATCCCTTCTTAGACTAGGCAACCGTAAGATAGTTCTATAGTTTAATATACTACTACTAGAGCTCCTTATACTTAGTATTAATAGCTATAACTTAGTACTCTATCTTACTTAACTTTACGTTAG
>Ga0207877_10081_pt1 | contig 51702 bp, 34 predicted proteins | sample LinPmetageLP29_FD_184046 | JGI IMG/M metagenome (GOLD analysis project Ga0207877, IMG submission 184046) | Marine viral communities from the Pacific Ocean - LP-29 (SPAdes) | ecosystem: Environmental > Aquatic > Marine > Oceanic | place: Pacific Ocean | collected 2009-08-23
CTTGCTTTTCTTCTTTTTTTTTTTTTTTTTTTTTTACTCTTCCGTTCCCCACATGTCCCATTCCCAGCTTCATATATCTCGCCCCCGCCACTCCCTCTTCAGTCTCTTTTTCCTTTTTCCTTTTCATTCCATCATCTAGCGCTTTCTTTCTCAAAGGTTGACTCCCTTCTATAGTTAACCAAGTCCGTCTTTAAATCATTGTCCATCATGGCGGAGAAGAAGCCTAACATCTTGTATATCATGGCCGACCAGATGGCGGCGCCCTTGTTGTCTCTGCATGACAAGGACTCTCCTATCAAAACCCCCAATCTCGACCGGTTGGCGAGTGAGGGTGTCGTCTTCGACTCGGCCTACTGCAATGCTCCTCTGTGTGCCCCGTCACGCTTCGTCATGGTCAGCGGCCAGCTGCCCTCGAAGATTGGAGCCTACGACAACGCCGCGGATCTGCCGGCCGACGTCCCCACCTATGCCCACTACCTGCGCCGTGAGGGTTACCACACGGCTCTCGCCGGTAAGATGCACTTTTGCGGGCCGGACCAGCTTCACGGCTACGAGCAGCGTCTCACCAGTGATATCTACCCCGGTGACTACGGCTGGTCCGTCAACTGGGACGAGCCCGAGGTTCGCCTCGACTTTTATCACAACATGTCTTCGGTGATGGAGGCCGGCCCCGTCGTCCGGACCAACCAGCTCGACTTTGACGAGGAAGTCATCTACAAGTCCGAACAGTACCTGTACGACCATGTGCGCTCTCGCACCGACCAACCCTTCTGCTTGACGGTGTCTATGACCCACCCTCACGACCCCTACGCCATGACCAAGGAGTTTTGGGACATGTACGAGGATGTTGAGATTCCCATGCCTCGGAACGGACCCATCCCCGACGATCAGCAGGATGCCCACTCTCAGCGTGTGCTCAAGTGCATCGACCTCTGGGGCAAGGGGTTGCCCGAGGAGAACATCAAGAACGCTCGCCGCGCATACTACGCCGCCTGCACATACGTCGATACCAACATCGGCAAGCTTCTGAAAGTGCTGAAGAACACCGGTCTGGACGAGAATACCATCATTGTCTTCAGCGGTGACCATGGTGACATGCTCGGTGAGCGCGGCCTGTGGTACAAGATGACCTGGTTCGAGAACTCGGCTCGTGTGCCCATGCTCGTCCACGCTCCCAAGCGTTTCTCCCCTAAGCGCATTTCCGAGAACGTGTCCACCATGGATTTGCTGCCCACTTTCGCCGATATGGTCGGTGCTCCGCTGGTCAAGGAGCTGCCTCTCGACGGTGTCTCCCTCATGCCCTACCTGACCGGCGGCGAGGGTCTTCGCACCGATACCGTGTACGGTGAGTACATGGGTGAGGGCACCCAGGCGCCTCTGATTATGATCCGTCGCGGCCGCTGGAAGTTCGTGTACTCGACCATCGACCCGCCCCTGCTGTTCGATCTGGTCGACGATCCGGAGGAAAAGATCAACCTGGTTGCAGGCCTCCCTATCCCGTCTGCCACCCGTGGAGTCCCCGTCAAGTCACCGGCCAATACACTGACCGTGACGACCAGCCTGCCCACCCCGAACGATACCCCTCGCGCGTCTCCCATCCCGGAGCGCGCCAACGAGAAGAACTCGTACCCCTTCCCTTCGCCCTTTCCCTCTCGCAGTTCTAGCCCCAGCCGCGTGCCTCCGGCTCTGCCCGACACCAAGGACCCAGCCAAGCTGCTGGCCTGGTTCATCGAGGAAACCCACAACCGCTGGGATCTGGAGAAGATTCGCCAGGATGTGCTCCACTCACAGCGTCGCCGCCGCCTGGTCTACTCGGCCCTGATCCAGGGAACTCCCCAGGTCTGGGACTGGGAGCCGCGCGTGGACCCGAGCACCCAGTACGTGCGCAACCGGGGTAAGGGCGTTCTCGACGATGTCGAGCTCATGTCGCGCTGGCCTCGCGTGCTGCAGCAGGCCGCCCAAGCCAACGGCATTCAGATCTAAACCCTTTGTGCAAAAGGTCTGTCGGACATAAAAAGCCACCTCTATAATTTTTATATATTTTCCCTTCAGCGTGCTCCGCGCATTGATGGATTCTGTGGTTTTTCGCATTTTGCGTTTTAGCACTGGCATTTCCATTTTCTTTCCGGTCATTTTGTGACCGATTTTGTTGCACATCATCAGCGAGGCGCTATACCCGGGAGCTTTTATATTCTTCTTATATTCTTTCCAATGCAATTTGCATCAGCGGCGAGTGCTGCTGCATCTTTTCTGTAAATATTCCTTTCCTTTTCCCGGGTTGGATGTTGAGCCCTTTTATACAGACTGGATACGATTGGAACAGTTCTTCTTAAAATTGAATTTCTATATCTACCTTCCTACCCTCTATACTTCATCCGAACCAATAGATAGAGCTATAAAAGCACTAGTCGAACTATATCCACCTTCATGATGTCACCAACCCGCAACAGCCGTATTATCTGATTGACCCCGCACTCCACTATCCCCAGCTTTCATACCATCCTCCATCATCTCAACTACCTACTACCTACCTAAGATTCCTTCAGTTAATAAAATGCCCTCTCTCACAGTAGCAGTCGCGCAATCCCGCACCCTAACAACAACCCCCAAAACCCTCGCCGCCCTCGAACAAACAACCATCCTCGCCGCCCGCCGAGGCGTCCACCTCCTCCTCTTCCCAGAAGCCTACCTAGGCGGCTACCCACGCACCTGCTCTTTCGGCGCATCAGTCGGTAGCCGCCATCCCCGCGGCCGCGACCAGTTCCTAGAGTACTTCAAATCCGCCGTGGATCTGGGCGATACGCCCACTGGTGCCGGCGAGGATTGGATCCAACGCAAACTGGAGGTTGCAGTGGGTAAGTCGTATCGCGGGGACGGTACACGTGAGTTCCTGGAGAGGGTTGCGAGTGAGAACGGGGTATTCCTCGTGACGGGACTTGTTGAACGAGCGGGTGGGAGTTTGTATTGTGCTGTTGTTTATGTTGATCCTGTGCGTGGTGTTTTGGGGAAGAGGAGGAAGGTTATGCCGGTATGATTGACTATCCACTTTTTTCTCTTTTGGTTCCCTGTTGGGTTCTACTCTAATACATCCAGACTGGCGCGGAACGTATGATCTGGGCCCAAGGCTCACCTTCTACTCTACGAGCCGTAACAACATGTCTCAATGGCATCCCAATTACCCTGGCTTGTGCTATTTGTTGGGAAAATTACATGCCTCTTCTACGCCAGAGTCTGTATTCTCAAAACGTCACCATCTACCTCGCTCCAACTGCCGATCCTCGTGATACTTGGCTCTCGCTTATGCGTACTGTTGGCACGGAGGGCCGTTGTTTCGTGCTTTCTGCTAATCAGTGTGTGCGTCGCTCTGAGTTGCCTTCTTGGATTACTGGTGACCAGGAGGATGCGGCGCAAGTTGAGCAATCCAAGTTGACGGGGCGCAAGCTTCCGATTACGACGGAGGGACCGCATGAGATTGTTTGGCCGCAGGGTTCAGGTTCCCAGGGAGAGAAAGTGGAGAAGACGGAGTCGGCTAAGGTATCGCAGATGCCTTCACGCCCGTCTGATGAGTATGTCTCCAGGGGAGGTAGTTGTATTGTCTCTCCACTTGGCGAGGTGCTAGCAGGGCCGCTGTGGGAGACTTGTACGGATGATGTGCCCGATAGTGAGGATGCCGCGGTGTCTGTGGGTGGTGCACAGCCTGCTGCGGCTGGAGATGGGCTGGCAATTGCGCAGATTGACTTGGATGACTGTGAGCGCGGACGGTTGGATCTGGATGTCGCCGGTAGTTACTCACGCAACGATGCGTTCAAGTTGACCGTTGACGGGCTGGATCTCGCACCGCCGCCGTTGTAATCGGATATTTAGATATTTACTTTTGGAGTATAGTATACTGGAAAGGCAGATCCATTGTCGTGAAGCATCAAGTTCTTTGCATAATGCGTAACTCGCCAATATCCCAAGTACGGAGTAGTTCTGTTCAAAAAGACATGAATGGCTTATAGATCCACCTCAAATATAACAAAGGGGGATATCAACGCTCTCAATCGTGGTCGTCATCGCATCGCCGTGCCAGCCTGCGTCCCTATGTACAACTCCTTCGCTGTTCAGTCTATCATCCATACCGGTGCCTTGACTAGGACCGTTGTCGGTCCCTTGCCGCGCACCTCGACGGTTAGGAAGGATGAGAACCTGATTCGTGGGGGGGCATCGACTGGCTCGCTCTTTTCCTCATGTGCGTGGCCTGTCACCGCACGAGGCTCGTTACCGGATTTGCGGCCCATTATTGCCCCAAAGACCGACACGGACTTCTTTTTGGATTCGCGGGGGGCGGATGATGTGCCATCACCACCTCCAGTCGAGTTCGATGCGGGTGGAGAGTCACTTTCGACTCCGGTCGCTTCGTCGGGCTCCTGGTCGGCCGGCCGTGGAGGTTGACGGCTAAGTGGCGGCAGCTGTCCTTCAACTTTCATGTACCCCTCCATAAAGGTGATGTTGGGAGGGAAGTACTCCACGCAGACGTCTCGGGCTTCCAGTGGAATCTTCTCGGCGATGTTGATGGCGTTCTCGATGATCATCCGCACACCCGCCTCCAGCCCCGGCAGCGCTGCCTCGTGCAACTGCAAGCTGAGGAAAGAGGCCAGCTCTGCAGCTAAATGCTCGATCAGCTCCGCGCGATGTTGCTGAGCAGCCGCGTCCGCAAGCATGTCTCCCAGTCCGTCAAAGGTCGTGCGACGCCAGTTGGACAGCCGGGCAAGGGCGTTTTCACGGTCTTCATCTGTGGCAGGTCGCATTTGTTGCCGGCGAAGGTTCATCTCGATGCTCTTTAGTTGTAGACTGAGACCGGTTTCCAGCCCGGGGTGAAAGTGTTTTTGAAAGACCTCCTCCGCCAACCACCGACTGATCACGGCCCGTCCTACACCCGTCATCTCCTTCATTCCTGTGGAGACCGCATCGTCGGTCACCAAGCCGTGCAGCCACGACGGGACCGCGCGCCAGTCCTTGCGTACCGAAAAGGCCAGATCCTTGATGGCTCCATCCAATCGCTGGAAGCGGTTCGCATATTCATTGTCGTCGAGCACTGTGCGGGACACAGCCATGCGCTGATGCGCCACAGTATTCTGAAGGTGCTGCACTTGGGCTTCTTTATCGAAGTAGTATCGCTTCACTTTGGAGTATTTCGATTCTGTGATTTTGTTAGTTATGATTACCGGAATCAAATCACCATCAACTTACGGAGTTCTTCATGTTTCTGAAGCAATGCACGAACATCGATGTTCTCGAGATCCTCGCGTACTCGATTCGGCGTAGGAGTGTTTCGCCCCTCTACCACTGGCTGAGTCGTGCTACCCCGATAACTGCCATCTTGTCCCGAGGGACGCTCGGTCTGTGCTTGTTGGGCCTGGCCTTGCTGCGATTGTTGCATGGTGTCAGGTGGGCTCGGACGGGCTGGTGAAAGTGGCTCGTATGTTTGCCGGGAAGATGGCCGAGGACTCAATCCCAATTCCTGCTGTGTGTGCGAATGGCCCTGTTCTGATGGGTAAGGGGCCGAGTCCGGGCGGGCCTCGGTGAATGACGGCGGACTGGATCTCTCGAAGAAGCTCAGGTCTGTATTGGAGCGCCCGAGCGGAAAGGGTGCGGGGTGTTGTTGAGACCAATCTGGGTTCTCACGCGAATGCTGCTGTTGGTAGGCTAGTGAGGCTGACCGCGGTTCATGCGGAGTATTGGGGGGTTGCGGCTCAACGTAGACGTGATTGTAATGCTGGTCCGTCTCGTGCAACTGTGGTGAGGTTGGCTGAGAGCTGGGATGAGAGATGTTTTTTCCCTTGACAGAAACACTACGCACGAGCAAGTTCCTTTTTAAACGACGCTGCGGACCCTCGGGGGAGACAACACTGATGGTCGATCGGTCGCGTTGCTGTGAGTGGGGCTGGCGCTGGCTCTGTGATCGGTTCAAAAAAGACGGACCCGGTTCGAAGGGCTGTGCGAAACTGTTCGGATTGTTCGGGTTGTTTGGGGCCGGTTCCTGGAAGCGCTGGTCTGAGACGCGGCGGTCGGTGTATGTGTATGTGTCCTCAATGGAGTTGATACTTCGGTCCGCTGGAGCGAAGGCAGGGTAAACCGGGGGTTCCTCGGAGCGAGCAGGAACGTATGGTTGTTGAGGTGACTTCCCAAGGTTCTTCCTCTTGCTATTGAAGAGGGGCATGCTTGCCTCGTCGTCCTTGAAACACGGAGTAACTGAGAGAGAGGAGGAATGGCGGAGAGGATCGGCAGTCAGTGATTGGGCGGGGCTGGGTGTCGTATTCTATATATAAACATGGAGATGAGATATCTACATAGTACATGCTCTATACTTTGTGCAGCGGATTTAATAGTATACATGGGCTGAATATATCGTACGGAGTAGGAGTACCTAGGCTCTCCTACATTTTCAAAGAAAGGTGAAACCTTCCTATACACCTGGGCATAGGCGCTATTGAGCATTGGGGAGAGCATAATAACAGATTATATGGCATAGGATACCAACAGGAACATAGGGAGTGTCCAGATGCAAGTGACAGCACTCGATGAAACGCGATATTCGTAGAGCAATGCTAGGGATTATATTATGTTCATAGCTGATAATCTTGCTATCCATGGATGTTTTGCCATCGCATTCTCCCGAGGTAAGCGCTATTGCTATATGTATATCGGGGAGATTAATTCGAGCTTGCTTTTTGATAGGTACATACCCACTGGTAGTGTGTTCTGGCAGGTCTAGCAAAAAAGTCCCATTAATAAGAATCCTTGAGTAACTAAGTAATTAAGTAGTTAGTTAAGATTAAATTAGTAATAAGTGGAATTGCTGTGGTCACAAATAAAGAGAAAAAGTAAAAGTAAAAGGAAACGTAGTCTCAATGCACTGCAGGACTTGGTTAATAGGACACGCCGGTTGGGTACGCGTAGGCGAGTCTCTCGCTGGGTGTCGGAGGTGTGTATCATCTGGAGCAGTTACTAGCTTGACCGAGCGGATAGTATCCGTCTACTATAAACATATGGCTTTCCATGAGAGTTTGTGTCGTATCTCACGCCTCGCTTTCTTTCTCCAGTGGTTTCCCGGTTGTTGATTCCGGGAGGAGTCTAAGATAAGAGTCTTGACCCGCCACCATCTTCTTTTCTTTCATCTTCTCAACAATAAATGAAGCAGATCCGAAATGAGAGTAAATCATCTCATATAATTGCCGCCAACAGTTGAAACCGTTGGCTACACATGCTTTGACAGAGTACCGAGTCGAAACAATGGCCGTGAGTCACGACTCTTTCAGATATCATAACAGTCTCACTAATGTGATCAGGAAAGCATAGACGCCCGTGTGATTATCCCTGGATCTGTAGAAGGGGACCTTGTCGCAAGTAAGGTCGCCCTCAGTTTCTGGGGAGGAGTGGATCCCACCAATGGCGTTGTCATTGATAGCCATCACCCGCTGGTCGGAAAGTCAGTTGCTGGGAAGATACTTGCAATCCCCGGTGGTCGTGGCTCATGCACAGGGAGCGGTATTATTCTCGAATTGTTGCTGATTGAAAATGCCCCATGCGCGCTCGTCTTCGGGCGCGAGGAGATGATCTTGACAATCGGAGTTCTCATCGCACAGGAGATGTTTCAGAAGAGCATTCCTGTCTTACAGATACCGCTGTCTTCTTTCGACACACTTTTACAACTTGATCGGCTTCAAATTGCCGGGGGCCAGATCCAGTGGGGAGACTCCTTGCATGCTCCAGCGTCAAACCAACCACCCCCTCTGTGCGCATCTCTTCAGCAGCCCGGCTTCTTCACAATCCACTTGACCCCATTCGATCATGAGCTACTCGAAGGCTTACATGGAGAGGCCGCTCAAGTGGCGATGCGGGTGATTCTCCGCATCGCCCAGATTCATGGCGTGACGGAGCTGATAGATGTGAAACAAGCGCACATTGATTGCTGCATCTACACAGGCCCAGCGACCTTGGAGTTCGCTCGGAAGTTGTGCCATATGGGCGCCAAGGTTCGAATCCCCACCTCTTTGAACTCCATCTCCATAGACCGGCGTCTGTGGCGCACACAGGGAGTCGATCCCGGTCTTGGAGAGCCTTCAGAACAGCTGGCCGAGGCTTATCTGGAGATGGGAGCGCAGCCAACGTTCACATGTGCCCCGTATCTCTTAGAGGGTGCCCCCAAAGCAGGCGAGAACATCATGTGGGCCGAGTCAAACGCCGTGGTCTTCGCCAACAGTGTGCTGGGTGCGAGGACCATCAAATGCCCGGATTACCTGGATGTGTGTGTTTCCCTGACTGGGCGAGCGCTGAACACCGGCTGTCATCTCGCAGAGAATCGCAAAGCGAGGGTTGAAGTCCACTGGGAACCGGTGCAGGATGCCGACGATACGCTTTTCCCGCTCCTTGGATATCTTGCCGGTGACATTGCTGCCGATTATGTACCCATTATTACTGGATTAGAGAAGGAAGCGGTTACGATGGACGACCTGAAGGCATTTGGCGCAGCATTTGCAACTACATCCAGCGCTCCAATGTTCCACATCGCGGGAGTTACCGTTGAAGCTCGTAGCCTCGCGGACATTGCATCTCATCTGAAGGATACGTTTAGGATGACGGTCACACAAGCCGAGCTGGCAAAGCAATGGCGTCGATTCAGCCCTTGTGAAGAGGGCGAATTCCCTACTCCTATTGACCTTATATCGCTTGGAAATCCCCACTTTTCATATGATGAGGTCGTGAAGCTTGTGCAGCTATGTGCGGGCCGCCAGAAGGGCGAGATGACTACACTAGTGGTGACATGCAATCGCGACACGTATTCTAGGGCTGCCAAGGAAGGCCACATCACAGCCTTGGATGATTTTGGCGCTCAGATTATGACCGACACTTGCTGGTGCATGATCCAAGAACCAGTGATTCCACCACATACACAAACGATCGTGACGAACTCGGCCAAGTATGCGCATTACGGAAAAGGGTTGACTGGTCGCAAAGTTTGGCTTAGAAGCCTCGCGCAATGTGTGGATGCCGCATGCTCAGGCTTGGTGCATAATTCCTTGCCCGTCTGGCTTGACGGCACAGTCGTCTCATAGATCAGGATAAAGAGAAGAGGTGGGATGGATTGGCATCAGGATATAAATAAAAGAGGGGCAGCTCGGATCCATCGGAAATTCGAGGATCACCTTGTGCCAAGCTTTGCCCAAGCTTTGGCAAAACCGCCGTAGGAATATGATTGGTATAGAAGTTAATAAATTGATTCACATAAATTGAAAACAGGGGAAAAAGTATATATGTACGAATGTGTTGTTGCCTTGGAAGAATCTGCGAGCCCACTGCGTCATTGATCCCCCGCAGCTGTCTAGTACTATTTAACTCCCTCAGCTCCACTCATTCTCTTCCCATCAAAGTTTGCCCCCTTTCTTGTTTACCACAATCATGGTTCATCTAGCTTCCGTTAAGAAGGACGACGAGGTCCATGTCCCCTCCTCTCGTCAGATCGACTCCATTGCCCCGCCCCCAGATGTGAATGAGTTCTCCACCAATGTCTACGGCAGCCGCTTTACTGTTGACCACATGGCTCATCATGAAATGCCTGAGAATGAGATGCCCCGTCAGGTTGCCGCCCGTTTGATCAAGGATGAGCTCAGCCTCGATGGCAACCCCAAGCTCAAGTGACTAGCTCCATACCTTTGCTAGGCCGAACCATCGCTGACCTTTTTCCAGCTTGGCCAGTTTTGTCACGACGTACATGGTAGGAGACTACTTACGATCCATTGATGGTCAGATAGCTCATAATCTTGTAGGAAGAGGAGATTGAGCAGATCATGACCGACTCGTTCAGCAAGAACTTCATCGACTACGAGGAGTACCCCCACTCTGCTGAGATCCAGAATCGCTGTGTCAACATGATCGCCCGTCTGTTCAACTGCCCCACTGACCCCGGCAGTGAAAATGCCATGGGTACCTCTACCATTGGTTCCTCCGAGGCGATTATGCTGGGCACCCTGGCCATGAAGAGACGCTGGAAGAACAAGCGCATGGCCGAAGGCAAGGACTACTCCCGCCCCAACATCGTGATGAACAGTGCCGTTCAGGTGTGCTGGGAAAAGGCCGCTCGCTACTTCGAGATCGAGGAAAAGTACGTCTACTGCACTGACAGCCGCTACGTCATCGACCCCAAGGAGGCCGTTGACCTGGTTGACGAGAACACCATTGGTATCTGTGCCATTCTCGGTACCACCTACACGGGAGAGTACGAGGACGTCAAGGCCATCAACGACCTGCTAGTCGAGCGTAACATCGACTGCCCTATCCACGTCGACGCTGCTAGCGGTGGCTTTGTGGCTCCCTTCACGCAGCCCGACTTGGCCTGGGACTTCCGTCTCGAGAAGGTCATCTCGATCAACGTCTCCGGCCACAAGTATGGTCTGGTCTACCCTGGTGTGGGCTGGGTTATCTGGCGCTCGCCAGAGTACCTACCGCAGGATTTAGTCTTCCAGATCAATTACTTAGGGGCGGAGCAATCATCTTTCACGCTGAACTTCTCCAAGGGTGCTGCCCATGTTATTGGCCAGTACTATCAGCTGATCCGCCTGGGCAAGCACGGCTTCCGCTCGATTATGGTTAATCTGACTCGCATCGCCGACTACATGGCCGATCAGCTGAAGAAGGAAGGAATGATCATCATGAGCCAGGGCAAGGGCCGCGGCCTGCCCCTGGTAGCCTTCCGTCTGCCTCCGAACCCAGACCGTGTCTACGACGAGTTTGCGGTCGCCCACCAGCTGCGTGAGCGAGGCTGGATCGTCCCTGCCTACACGATGGCACCCCACAGCGGCAAGCTGCAGTTGATGCGCGTGGTCGTGCGTGAAGATTTCAGCATGAACCGTTGCGACAGCCTTCTCGAGGATATCCGGCTGGCTCTCAAGACCCTGGACAGTATGGACAAAGCCATGATTGATAAGTACAAGACGTGAGTTTCTCTCAGAATGTGTGTTTGTGTGTTTCTCGCTAACCTTTCCCCTAGGCACATGGTCAGCCACCGTTCTCATCCTCGACACAAGCAGAACCACCAGTCGCATTACCAGGGCGAGCAGCACTCGCTGCAGGGCAAGACCGGGAAGACGCACGGCGTATGTTAATTTGCGAAACTATGGAGTTTCCCCGTTTCGTTGCAAATGTTCAAGGTGCGCAGATGTTTGTGGGTATCGATTGATGCTATGTCAGTGTGATGCCCACACGCAGAAAGCCTATCGACTGCTATTTGTAGATATGGTTCATTTAGCATATGCCTTTGCAATGCACTATCAACAGATGATTTTGTTATGAAGCTGATGTTTCTGTTCAGTAAGAATGATCAAGTAATTGAATGTCGAGAAGTAGGGTAGGTAGTGCAGTCGCCCATGTCTAAAAGTGAGTGTCTCCCCTGGAGGCTTATGCTCCGGTGTTCCCGGAAAGCCAAGTGGCTGAAATTAATTTCTATCCTTGTATTGTCCTAGAATTCGCTGCTACCCGGATGTTTATTATAATATTCCCTCGTGTTAGGGGCCGGAGGGCGTCGCATAACGGATTCTAAGTCTAGCTTAGCTCTGTTCCGCATTATCGATGTGCTACAGCGCACAGTCACCTCGCAGACCTCGGAAGTCTAACGTCGAATTTTTGGTACTGGTGGAGGAGATGCAGGATTTGTTTCAGTGCAATATGGAAAATAGCCATTCGATCTACCTAGGTAGCACCGAATCCGCTACCATGGCACGGTGTAGACTAACTATCTAGCTGCCTGAATTGTAATTCTGCATTCTAATTCAGTACACATCATCAACTCCAGGCTCGTAAATTCTAGCTATGACGAGGTGATCGTCAATACCTATTGTAGATCGTTCCGTCGTCCAATTCAAGTAGACCAATGACCCCATCGCATGGAGCGCAACTAGCGGTGAAGTCTCAGCCAGCTACGAACCGGAGAAAAGGAGAAATTACGAGTACCTACAGTTCTCCGTACCCGGATAGAAATCAAATAGAAAAGAAATTCTTTCAATAAGCACTATGATATATAATTTCCTTTGGTGTATCATCAAAACCCAGACAAAAAAGAACAAAAAGGGGATCCAACCATCCATCATCTACTGCTTCCACCTGCGTATCGTACATCCCCAGACACTAATAATTTTAGTTTTCTCAGGTATTATTCGTAAAAACAAACGCATCGGCATCGACATTGTCCTCTATTTGAACTTCCGCTTCAGCCACGCAAAGAATCCTCCCTTCTTCTTCTCCGGCTGCTCTGCTGTCTCGGAAGGCTGAACCTCATTCGCTTTGGCTGGCTCTTGCTGAGTAGACTCCGTGGCAGGAGTATCCTTGGCGGGAGTATCCTTGGCGGGCACATCAGGTTTGAATTGGGGCTCCTCGCCGCGCTTCAGGGCCGCCTCGGGCTTCTTGGGCTCGGTCGACTCGGCCGCCTTGCCGGACTTGGAGTTGTTGATCGCCGCGCTAGCCGCAGCCACCGCAATGGGCGAGGCGGGGGCCTTGCCGTCGGCAGGTTTGTTGTCGGCGCTCTTGGTGTCAACGGCAGCGGTCTTAGGGGCAGCAGTCTCGGTGGCGACCTTCTCAGACTTCTTGGGTGCCTCAACAGCTGGCGCGGGCGCGGGCTCGGGCTCAGGAGTTGTGTACGCCACAGTCTCAGTCACGACCGTCTCCTCAGTCGTCTTGGGTGCCTCAACAGCTGGCACAGGCTCAGGTGTTGTGTACGCCGCAGTCGAAGCGGGACCGGCACCGGCCAAAACCTCCTTGTCGGCCGCAACGCTGGCGGCAGCCTGCTCCTCCTCGGTCTTGGCCATCTTGTGGGGCTTTACCTCGTCGTTCGAGAAGATGGGCTTCTCGTACGGGCGCTTGGTGTGTGCGGCATCGGTCTCCGACGAGACAGCGGTGGGGTTGATCGATTCCGAGGTCTTGGGCTCGGCCAGGGGGATTGTGGCCGCGGCGCCAGTGGTCGCAGCAGTCGAGGTGGCGGACTCTTCGGCGGATGCCTCAGTGGTCGAGGGGTAGGTCTCGGCACCCAGTGAGGTCTCCTTAACACTACTCTCGGGCAGCACAGCTGGAATTGACTTAGTTTCGACCATTCTCAATCACCGCAATCGAGTTCCTTACCCTTGTCGTCCTTGTCGCCTCCCTCGAGCTCGCCAACAGTGCCGGTCTTGGAGGCCTGCGCTTTGTCAGCGGCCTCCTCGGCCTCCTTCGTCTCGGTCACAGCGGGCGCGGCGGGCGTCTCCTCGGTCTTGGACTCGGTAGGAGCCTGTGTCTGCTCAGCGGACTCAGTCTTGCCCTCTCCGTACATGATCTTGTCCTCCGCCTCGTGGCCCGGTTCGCTGTGGGAAAAGTCAGAAGAGTGTGCGACAGGTGGCACACGACCACTGTAACTTTTTTTTCTCGAGAAACGTACATGATGGTCTTCGCAGTGTCGGCGACCTTGTCAGCCGCGGCGGTGGCAGTGGCAGCGGGCTTAGCGCCGCCCTTGTTCTTCTTCTTTCCGCCCTTCTTGGCCATGGTGTTCGTGCGATTCGTAAGGGTTCTAGAGGGTCGCGGTGTCAGAGAAATCAACACGTCGGGATGATGACAGAATGCGGCAAAATGCGACAGAATGCGCAAAAGGTGAAGATATAGTGGGCAAACTAAGGAGAAAGGACACTTACTTTGTCTTTGAAAGGTGACTCCTGGGGGATGCAGAAAGGAAGAAGGACGGGAGCGGGCCAAGTAGGCTCAAGGGATGGCGATCCGGTATGCTGGGATGAATTGGGATCCGTGGTTCTCCCTACGCTTCTGGAACACTGACTGCATAGAATGGGAAATTGGATATGAGGGTAAGAGGTCTATAATCGGGTCCTATTCATTATACGTAGTTCATTGAGATCAATTGACATCTATTTTCTGTTTTTTGCTTTGAATTCTTTTTTTCGTTGTTATGCGACGACCATGTTTACCCTGCTGTTTCGCATTCTTCTTTTGCCCGTAGGGTGATCCAGGTGATTGTCTTTACTAGGCATTCTACAGGTCAATTAGGCCTGCAAGAAATGACAAGGACATCCCTTTTCCTGTCATGTACTCCGCGATCCCGCATCTATACAGTTCCACGCTAGGGTCAAAGGTCGTGTGCCTGCAGGGAGGAGCAGCCCTAATGCTGAATCGGGTAATATAGGGCTGCGCCAGGGCTGCAAGTGCGCGCTAGCCCAGTGCCCCTCTACTAGCCCTCTACTAGGCTTAGGTACCTAGGTAGGGACCAAGGACTGATCTGGGAACGTCTGCGACCGTTAAATCCACCTGCATTCTCTTGACTTCTTCCTTCTTCCCCTCTAGGGCTTTGTGCGAGATAAAGCATTCTTACGGATGGTTGGGATGGATCACATCATCCTAAGTCTTGACCAGCAAAAGAACAGTGAATCATCTAGCAATGAACCACTCAAAAGATATATATAGCAACGGTAATCAAATCAACCAAAGGACGACATAGATCTCAATGCACTGCCTACATTTTGACCCATAATGATGGCAGTGGCTGATATGCAATGTCTATCCCAAGGTGATGTTTTAAAGAACAAATAAAAGGTATATCTATGGGATGAAATAAAAGAAACCAAAAAAAAAGAACATCTATGATCTCGTAAATGATGGATGGATGGATCAATGCTTATTGAAAAGGTAAAAAAGTTGACCGACGCAGGGGTCGAACCTGCAATCTCTTGATTCGTAGTCAAGCGCCTTGCCATTGGGCCAGCCGGCCTTGTTGTTGAAGAACTAGGCAGCTTTGGGCTACATAAAAGAAAACGGCCTGTGAACTGCTGACAAAGACGGGTAAAGTGTGCCGAACAGTGGGACCAGACAACACGCAGTATGGGGCAACTACACTGATTCCGGTTTCTCCCTCCTCTTCCGGCGCAATGAAACGGCTTTTGGTGCGCGCTGACGTCGAATCCTCTCCACTATCACCACTCAGTGGCAATCACTGGCAGCAGGTGCACGTCTCGCGGCAAGGTGTACGTGCACGCTGTGCCCTATGATGACGATGCAACCGTGAGGCTCGGAGATCCCGGGTGTTTCTGGAAGGCTTCGTTGCAGCAAGTTTCGCCACGCTTTCCGAATGTTCCATGCGATAGGAGCCGACACGCTCTCAGTTCGCGATTATACACGGGTTCCATGGTACTACCTACGCTAGAATTGGCAGGTCTCAACGAAAGTCCAGTAGTAACAGAGTAAAAGAGCGATGGAGTAGCAGGGCCAGTTCATGCTAGGCCGTATCTTGCGTTAGTGCCGATAACAAGCGTATTGTGCTCGTTCAATAAGAATCAGTCATATCTACCACTAAGTACGCCATACGGAGCAGAGTAGATATCGCACAGACATGGTGGGGGTGGCATCGAGTAACATAGCGAGTGTATGGAGTACGAAGTAACCCCAATCCGTTTTACCGGAGAAGGAAGGGCGCTCCCACGGTTCCTGGGGCTTATCTCCTGTTGCATCTTCCCCCCGATTTAACCACGTTCTTCTTCCCTTTCCCCTTTCTACATACCGTCGCCTTTCTTCATTTTCTCTCTACATAGCGAAGCATGGTCACACAGCTTATTGTACGACCGCTCCGCTATACGTGCTTGCACATCCGCGTCCGTTCCCAATCCGGGATTGGTCTGCACCTGTAAGGGCTGTGTACTTTCGATACTCGATACTCAGACACTCGATACTTCCTCCCCAGTCCTCAGTACTCAGTACCTTTCCACAATGACTTTCCGCGAGAAGGTCAGACGGGTGTTCCATCGCTCTTCCAACAGTACGGGCAATGGAAAACCCAAGGTGGAATACTATCGTCGCCATGAAGTCCCTCCCTCCAAGTTTCGTGGTCCTTTCGATAAAGAGCACCAGAAGAGACTGGCAGCTTGGTCCTTTGAAGGTGCCATGGTGGTTCGCTCACGTTCGCTGGACTTGTCCCTATCGCCCTGTGCCACCTACGACTTGTCGCCCTCCGACAATGACATTGGCAATGTCTCTCCTGACGATGATGGTGTCGCCATCGACCCGGGTATGTTTATTCTCCGTGAGCGCCTTCGAATTCCTCCCTGACGGTTCCGTAGCCTGTGCCGACTCGGTCTCACCTATCGATATCGACTCCTCCCGCCCCACCAACGCGGGATCTCAGTCATCCACCGTCGTCAATCCCGAGAGCTATACCGGCTCCATGATGACCCTTCGGGGCGAGCCTTCCATTTATGAAGCCTCCGAGGATCCAATCGCCCAGATCAAGGAATCGATTCGGTACACCTCGCCCATCGCCCGTGCCATCACTCCGGCCTCCCCGCCTACCATGTCGCCGCGAGGCAAGCAGCAACCCTTTTCGCCCGAAGACCTCAGCCGTGCCCTCGTGGCCGTGCAGGTCTGCGCGTAAACCGTGTACCACCTACCACCCTACTTTCTACCACGTCCTGGAGATTGTCCTTTTACCACTCTATTCTCGCCGACTCGATGTCACCTTTTACCTCGACTATGTTTTTTTATTTTTCTCCTTTGCTTTTGGCTCTTGCCCCGACAAGAACCACGGTCGGTCGGATTCCTAACAGGCGGCCGAAAGAACGCCGACGATCCCCACGATCTCCGATCGGAATGCGGGTCTCCCATTCCTTTCGGATAACCAACCTGGCTGGAGACTGGGTTGCTGCGAGGAATAATATCGTCCTTGCACCTTGCATGTTTGCATTTGAGCGTATACCCGCAACCTCGGAGTTTTGAATTTTGCTTAGACGTGTCCTGGTAGCTGGGGCGCGCGCGACTGGTCTAGACGTACATTTAGCGCACGCTAGATATGGATAACAAGAGACGGTCGCTCAATCATTAAATTCGGAGAGGAGTATGAGAATGTAAGAGTAGACAGAAATGAGCAGAAGCAGGGTCTAGATCGCCATTTAAAACAAGTACACAAAGTTGATCGTTGTCTTCCCCGCCGAGCCAAGACACTTCCCCGCACGCTATGCGCATATCACTCTCGGCATCCACGCACCGGGTAATGATCCTGCTTGATCTACCCGATCACCCAGGTCGTGAGATTTTGAGTGGCTCGTCTTGGATTTCATGTTGTGGAGCGACGAGTCTTTTGGTGAGGTTAGATAACCTTGTTATAAGGTTATTGCTGGGCATGCAGGTGGTTGTGGCGGGTCCGCCACTGGCAGCCAGCGCACGGTGGTACCAGTCCCAAGGACTGGTACACCATGGTAATATTGGCATGTAATATGGCTCAAGGATTGGTGAGGTATGCATGAATAGCCATCTGGTGAGGAAGTGTAGGGCCGGAGCTTGATCCATTCCAAGGTTGGTAGGAATGTTGATACAGGCGGCGATGTAAGTATGGGTGGCAAGTCTTGTTTGTATCTTGGTCCAGCTGGACAAGTACACAAGGTCACTTGATATCGAAACGAATGGTTTCCAGCTGTAGTACATAAATTGATTTGATATTCCTGGTCGACGAAAGGCCCCGAGGCACAACGAAAGTGATATGTTGGGCGCTGTTCTAGTTGGTGGTCATCGAGATGTAAGAAATGACGATTCTCTCTCTTGAAAGGTAACACCATCAGATATGAACATGTCGCAGGTTTACAGTAGGAACACACACCTGTCATCTCTTAAGCACGTGGCTTCAGCATGTCACGGGCAAGCTTCTGGGTAATCTTGTACGACATCCAGATGACGAATTTCAAATCTGCAGGGCCGGGGCCTATCACACCCATCGGGTTGAAGCGAGACGAGATGGACATTTTGAATGAAGCTGCGAAACACGTGGGCTTTGGAGAAGTTGTGTAGCGTTGTCAAGGAGAACCCGAGGGGAATGAGGCCGGTTTTATATGCGTCGTGTAAGCTGAGACTCTGCTTCTCATGTCTCTCCAGGTAGGGTTTTCAACTGCTTCAGCTATGCAATACTTTGCGTCTTCCAGTGGACTGGCGTAAATTCTCCGCTCCTGGTTGTTGCAATTCATGCACCACATCCCTGCTACGCCCCTGCACCACAGCGCATGCCCAGCACGTCGGCCCAACTGCTCGAAATAAGACATCAAGCCGAGCAATCACCAATGTGCTTAAGCCAATAAACCGCCTTGGTTTCATGTTCCTCAAGCTGGCCTTGGTGGTAAGGTAACATACTTAGACTTGGCCCTGGAGAATTTCCCGCTCGGGTACCGGCATGAGATGTTTTGATCCAGTCAGTCGGTGGCCTATCGTCACGAATAATTTTCTGACTATCGACTACGACAAATCACACGAGGTGCAAATCCAAAAAAGTCTGATCTGATGGGGTTTTCAAGACCGGTCAAAGCTCCTTCACCTCGACTGTGGCTGGTGGCGGGTAAATTCAACCAATAAGAAGGACATCCCGCATTATTTCTATAAAGAGCTATCTTCAAGTCATCTGTCACAAATAGATCCCTACTTAGGCTGCCATCCACGTGATTTTTTCGCTGTAAAAGGCTGCGTGCGTCCTCACTGCAAGGTAATCGATCGGCAATCTTTAGCCTTGATTGATTGTATTGTTGCACATAGGCATTGTGGCAAGCATTTTCCCGCCACTTGACTAGATCTCGGGATACCCACCGCAACGAGATGTGATAGTCACTGCCTTCGCACTCTGTACTGGACGGACTTCGCTGTCGGCAAGTAGGAGTATAATACCGGGAGTATCAAACCCGGGAGACAACAGTCTTCCTTCACCGTGGCGATGATACTTGTTTGGTGTTGGATCAGGGACGATCCAAAATGGAGTCGTCACGCCGAGTGATGAGGTTTCTTGTTCCGCATGAATAGTAGGACAGGGGCATCGAAGGGGTTCAACCGTTGATCACCCACCTTCAACGTCTTCTGCTAAAACCCGAAGGCGTGTCTCTTCGCTCAATTAGAGCTTAGCTCACCGCAATATCAACGTTGATAGGCGCTGATAATCTCCACAAGACAATAAATGTTCGATGTAAGAGCCTATCCTGCTGCAGCGTTCGATCTTATCACGAGGCGTTTCACACCGTTGAATCCGAGTGTCTCGTGAAGCCGAAGTATAGCGCCGAAATATAGTGATCCGACTGTGAAGATCCCTGGCAATAATCCGGATAGCCATAAAAATACACGGCGATGAGATAGAAAACGGTAAAGTTAGCTCAGGAGACCCGAGACAAATAGGAGCAAATGTTAGATTTTCGTGGATGTCTTACCAGATGGGGATAGTTGGGAGTCAGACACGAACCGATTATATGCTAGGTATTGGAGGAGCACCAAGATTGCGGTAAATCTCCAGAGCTTGATGAATGCCAGGGGCCAAAGCAATGTCGCTCTTTGGAAGTGCCAAAAGACCCCATACACCGTATATTTAAGCCAGGCTCTGCCCTCGATATTTTGTCTCATCCATTACGGGCTATACTCTCCAATTACGTGGGTGCAAGCCTTCTTATTGTATACTTCCAAAAGACTTCGGCCGTCTTCACTCTACTTCTATCATTATTGACCCACTGCGGGAGCACCCGTTGTCAACAATATCTCCCCGTCGCAATATAAGGCGTGGTTCATCATGTTCCGGTCTCTGCAGCAACTTCTATGCTTTGCCTCCTGCCAGATCTCCTCCAATGGCACCGATACGACTCTCAACGGTCCGTTGAACAATGCCATTCGCATGAGATCTATCCGCAGGACAGCCTTGAAAGCCCACAATCACGTTCCCCGGACACCAGAACCAGCAGCTTGCATGGTATCGAGCCCTATAGTGGCTCCTTCAATCGGTACAAACAGCACTTGTACCACACCATACGACTCAGACGCAGAGACTCCGGTCTCGAGCTCTGCCACCAGTTACAGCTCTTCCTTCGATCCCGGGGTGATCGTCAAATCACCCGCTGCCCGACTCGAGAACGGCGGCACACCGTATATTCCGATTCTGCAGGCAGACGGCACGCTGAGACCGCCACAGATCTCTTCCGGCGGTTATGGATCTTTCGGGGGCCGGTTTGTTCCTGAATCCGTTATCGATTACCTGGACAACCTGACCTCATTCTTTGAGACCACAGTCTCTGACCCCTCCTTCTGGGCTGAGTACGCTACGTTCCAGCCGGCCGAGCCCACGCCGCTGCAGAGGGCGGGCAAGCTCACGGCCCTGGCAGGCGGTGCTACTATCTGGCTTAAGCGAGAAGACCAGAATGAATACGGCAGTCACAAGACTCGCAACATCATCGGCCAGCTCTTGCTGGCACGACGGATGGGCCGTACTGAGATCGTCACTGATTGTGCATCGGCCAAACATGGTAACTTCACCGTGGCTATGTGTGCACGACTAGGTCTGAGCTGCGTCGTCGTCATGGGAGCAGACGACGCCCTGACTCAAGAAGAGGACGTCCTGGAAATGAGAATGCTCGGCGCCAAAATCTTGACCGCTCGGACTCCGTCTGGCATGGGTACGCTGCGTGCTGCAATCACAGAAGCACTCCGCTATTCCATTTCCAAATACGAGACTGCGTACTACCTGATGGGAGGCCCAGTGGGTCCCAACCCTCTGCCAACCGTGACTCGCACGTTTCAAGGACTCCTAGGCGAGGAGGTTGCGGTCCAAATGCAAGGATTAACAGGTCATCACCCCGACGCTGTCGTCACAGCCGTTGGCAGCGGCAGCGGCGCTGTGGGCTTATTCAGGCCCTTTTTACATGACAACGCTATTCGACTGGTTGGTGTTGAAGCGACCCAAGCGGCTACATTGACCGAAGGAGAACTCGGAGTCCTTCAGGGTGCTCGCACTCTCTTGCTTCAGAACCCGGATGGTCAAGTCCTCGACTCCCACTCGATCTCACCCGACATGAACCTCTCTACGGTGGGGCCCGAGGTGGCCCATTGGAAGAGCATTGGTCGCCTTGAAATGTCGACAGCCACGGACGCGGATGCCCTGGACGGGTTCAAAATTCTTCAGCGTCATGAGGGGATTCAGCCTGGCCTAGATTCGAGTCACGCGGTGAAGAAGGCAATTGATTTGGCCAAGGAGCTTGGATCGGGCAAGAACCTTGTCTTGTTGGTGACGGGATGTGATGGCATTGACATGCATGGATTGTTGGATGTTTGACTCGAAGTCAGCGGGAACGGGAGCGGGGTCGATTCGAGTTGTTGGGCACATCTTCAATGCTCGTGATAAGCCGCTCGTTCTTTTTCTTTCTTTTTACACTTTCTTCTCATGTGTTGTCACATGCAGAATATGAGAGTTTGTTCTGGGAATTTGGAGTCTGATTTTCTGACAACTTGACAATGTGCTTTGTTATGCTATTGTACTTACTATCCCTACTGACGACTCGTACATATTTCTATATCCCGTCATAATTTATATCTTTGATCATAAACTGCATTAGCATTTCCCCTGTTACCTTCGAAATATTAACTAGGTATTGTCTCTACTTGCAAGGTTCGAGGAAATGGCATGTCAGAACCTTCCTGTTCGGGTTTGCCGCCCGCCAATCACTTGCCCTATCACTTGTCTATCACTTGCTTCTGCATGAGCTTCTGCAGGACAGGAGCATTGGCTTAAGAATACCTAGGTAATAGAGGTGTCACTATTGAAACTAAATTCAACGCAGCTTCTCAATAGCGATATCGTCAATCATCGGCAAGTTCGTCATCTACATGATCCCTGAGGCGGTATATGCAATTAATCCTCATGTGTCACCGACATGTCCAAGACCTCCACCCGTCCTCTTCCGCGAGTCTCGTTGCCGACGAAATCATTCAGTGCTTTGTAAGCTCCTGGCTCAGCAAATCCAACTACCTCCCATTCATCCCCACTGACTTCTTGTGATTCCACAGATTCAATGTAGTTCAAAATCAAGTCCTTCACAGTGCCCGGCGCCTTGGGCGCTGCCTCGGCATCCGAAGCACCCGCATCAACATCAGAGTCGTCGCCCTTCTTGGACTTCTTGCCGCCTTTGCCTCCCTTCTTATTGCCCTTTGAACTACCTGACGAAGCTTCCTTTTCTTTACCGGATGCAGCACCCGGTGCGGCCTTGACTGACTGCTTCAAGAGTGATACCGGACAGGTAACGCGGAGACGCATGCGTGCTCGCATCACGGGAATCGGTTGCCAGGCAATAAGAGCCTTCATGGCATCGAGTGCTTGACTCTTCGCGGATCGGTTGGAAGAAACACCCGTCCACATCGGCTTCTTGGGTTGCGATGGCTTCTCCTCGCCTGATGCGTGTACATCACCACCGGGCTGCTGTTGCTGTTGGCCGCTAGCAGAGCTGAGCTGATCGAGTGCCTTGGAGATCATTCCTGAGGTGTATACGCGCTTCGTGGCGGGGTCGACCAGTCGGCCAGATACAATATCCAACACCTCCTTCTCGACTCGCTCTAGAATATCTTTGCGTTCGCGTTCGCCGACTTGCACCTCGCCCTTTCGTAGAATTTCTTGCAGCACCTCATCTCTGGGTGTGTCGGCACCAAAGGCCTTGGCGAGCTCTGCTGACGGGGCTGTTTGTGCTTTTGATACGGACAAAAAAACTGTAGGGACTTGGAGGACGTTGTCGAGATCTTTTTCCGCACCGGATCGGTACTCGAGCAACTTGTTCTTATAGCAAGCTAGCTCAAAGCGCTTTTTCCCTAGAGAGAAAACATGTGTTAGTGACATCATAGCTTCAAGATGTTCAGGCATCGTGCATACCTTTCTTTAGTCGAACGATCGACACATTTGTGAATTTGATCTGGTTGGAGGGCTGGTTGATAGGCATGGCGAGAGAGAGTCGCTCAAAACTCCGAATCAAAACAAGCTCCAAATGTCAAAATGACAGAAACAAGGAAATTATTTTCAAGTTCCTCCGTTCGTGCCTTTGAGACCCTCAATATCTTCTCTGAGTCAGCATTCCCGTGACCCCGTGACCCCGTGACCCCGCATGATCCAGCCGGATCAGGTGATCACGAGACTCACCTGATTGGTCGCCGCTTATCGCGCTGCTTCCCGGTCCGGCGTCATCATCTCCAAGGTTCCCCTTCCCTGCTCCCCAACCTCCTCATCCATCTCCGATTGCAGGCCCCTGCTTTCATTCCTCGATCTCATCACCTTCTGGCAAACGGATATTGTATGTTACATATCCCTGTTATGATCTGTTCGATTTGATTCCCTGAACGACCGGTTACTGATAAGAGCTGCCGTTAGATTCAGGTACCCGCTTTCCATTGACGGACTATCATTACCACCATCTTCGTCGTTTTGTTGTGTCAACTAGCCATCATGAGACTTATTCCGGCCACCCTGCTGGTGGGAGCTGCCTCAGCGGCAGCCCCGCCCTTCCAGCAGGTCATGAGCGTCCACCAGGAGCAGCTGGAGGATGTCGTCAAGCAGGGCTCCGATGCCTTCAAGCATAGCTCGGACGTCTTCTCGAAGCCGCTCGAGCAGCTCAAAGACCACTTCAAGACCCTCTCCGGTGAGGCACGCGAGCTGTGGGAGGAAGTGTCGAACTACTTCCCCAACTCTATGGACCACGCTCCCATGCTCTCGCTGCCCAAGAAGCACACCCGCCGTCCCAGCTCGCACTGGGACCACATTGTTAGCGGCCAGGATGTCCAAAGCATCTGGGTCTCTGGTGCCGATGGCACCAGGGAGCGTGAGATCGACGGCAAGCTCGAGGCCTATGATCTCCGCGTGAAGAAAGTGGACCCCAGCTCTCTTGGTGTGGATCCGAAGGTCAAGCAGTACAGTGGATACCTCGATGACAATGAGAATGACAAGCACCTGTTCTACTGTGAGTATATCCCCTATCTTATCTTGCTCCGGTCATTCTGACTTTGATCAAGGGTTCTTTGAGTCTCGTAACGATCCCGAGAATGACCCCGTCGTTCTCTGGTTGAATGGTGGCCCTGGCTGCTCCTCCCTTACTGGTCTGTTCCTGGAGCTGGGCCCTAGCTCTATCAACAGCAAGATCAAGACTGTCTACAATGACTACTCATGGAATTCCAATGCTTCCGTGATCTTCTTGGACCAGCCCGTCAACGTCGGCTATTCCTACAGTGGTGAGGCTGTCAGCGACACCGTGGCCGCCGGCAAGGATGTCTACGCTCTTCTCTCCCTCTTCTTCAAGCAGTTCCCTCAGTACGCCAAGCAGGACTTCCACATCGCTGGAGAGTCCTACGCTGGCCACTACATCCCCGCCTTCGCCTCGGAGATCTTGTCCCACAAGAAGCGCAACATCAACCTCAAGTCCGTGCTCATTGGAAACGGTTTAACCGACGGTCTGACTCAATATGAGTACTACCGCCCCATGGCTTGCGGTGACGGTGGCTACCCTGCTGTTCTGGACGAGCAGAGCTGCCAGTCGATGGACAACGCTCTGCCTCGCTGCAAGCAGATGATTGAGTCTTGCTACAACAGCGAGAGCGCCTGGATTTGTGTGCCAGCCTCTATCTACTGTAACAACGCTCTCCTGGCTCCTTACCAGCGCACCGGCCAGAACGTGTACGATGTCCGCGGCAAGTGCGAGGACGAGTCCAACCTGTGCTACAAGGGCATGGGCTACGTCAGCGACTACTTGAACCAGGAGCACGTGCGGGAGGCTCTCGGCGCTGAGACCGAGGGTTACGAATCGTGCAACTTCGACATCAACCGTAACTTCCTCTTCCACGGCGACTGGATGAAGCCTTTCCACCGTCTGGTGCCTGGCGTCCTTGAGCAAATCCCCGTTCTCATCTACGCCGGTGACGCAGATTTCATCTGCAACTGGCTCGGCAACAAGGCCTGGTCTGAGGCTCTTGAATGGCCCGGCCAGTCCAAATTCGCCGCCACTGAGCTGGAGGATCTTGTCATTGAGCAGAATGAGCACGTTGGCAAGAAGATCGGCCAGGTCAAGTCCCACGGCAACTTCACCTTCATGCGCCTCTATGGCGGCGGCCACATGGTCCCAATGGACCAGCCCGAGTCCAGCTTGGAGTTCTTCAACCGCTGGCTGGGCGGCGAGTGGTTCTAAGAACCTGCGATCTTTGCCTACTGCATTAGTATTGCTGTCCCTTGTATGCGGTGGTGATGATTTGTTTTTCCTATCTTACATACAATTGCCGCAACGCCATGTTTTTGGAGGATCGTCGAAGGGTGTGAAGAATCTAGTTTGCTGCTTTGGCCTTTTTCATCATTCCCTCATGCTCAGAGGTATATACTTAAAGAGACTTTGAATTGATATGCGGCCATATGAGTACAAATGCAGTATCCATAGGCATAGAATGTAGATCTAGTCAATTATAAACCCAAGTGACCGACCTCGGGAAGGTGTCCGCGAGGGTCAAGGGACCGCATTGTTATTTAGTATGTACTAGGGATCTGATAAAGGTTGAAGAATCGACCATCCTGGGGCCCGAAATACAAGCGTAGGAGCGGTCGAGGAATGCTTTGAAAAAAGGTGACGGGGATAGCCTTACGTAGCAAACTACATAGGTAGGTAGACGACCCCGGGAACTCCAGGCATGTCAGATGCAATGGCAAATCGAGTGGTTCGTACGAGGCCAGACCAGATCTAGACCGGCCAAGCCTGAGTAAGAGCAAGGAAATTGATCGGTTCATTTCATATTGGTATGATTCATTTTCAATTTTTAGGACCGGCACACCCAGTCCAGCGGGGATAAGATCCCACGGATGCCCATAGAAACAGACCGACGATAAAGGAATCCCTCCAAAACCCCCGAAAACAACGAGATAACTGGTTTAGCCCTTCTTCTTGGACACACCGACGGTGCGTCCACGGCGGCCAGTAGTCTTGGTGTGCTGGCCACGAACACGCAGGCCCCAGTAGTGACGGAGACCGCGGTGGGAGCGGATCTTCTTGAGGCGCTCGAGGTCCTCACGAAGCTTGCTGTCCAAGCTGTTGGAGACAACCTGAGAGTCCTTGCCGTCGGTGATGTCGCGCTGTCTGTTCAGGAACCAGGCGGGGATCTTGTACTGGGTAGGGGTCTGGAGGATGGTGACGATACGCTCAAGCTCTTCGGTGGTGAGCTCACCAGCACTGTAGTAAAAAAATTGGTCAGCATTCCCACTCGACTTCTCATCGTTGATGTGGCGAGAACTCTGCAATGTGTCGAGTTTTTTCGGTCTCTTTGCCCCCTTGGCGACTACCACCACACAAAATTTTGGTGCTCAGTCTTGCACCTGGTCAACCGACCCCCACCGTCACACCTTGTCCCTCTACTCCGTCCTCGATCGAAAACATTGCAGAGTTGCCAGATTGTTGAATTGTATCGAACGTACCGCTTGCTGAGGTCGACATCGGCCTTCTTGCAGACCAGGTTGGAGTAACGGCGACCGACACCCTTGATCTGGGTCAGAGCGTACATGATCTTCTGCTTGCCATCAACGTTGGTGTTGAGCAGACGCAGAATGAACTGGAAGTTCGTCTTCTCGCCGGACACGAGCGCTATAATCGAAAAAAGTGGACAAGTTAGCCTTGCATTTTCCGGGCCAACTCTAGCAAAAACGATGATTTGTGCTCCTTGAAGGCGAAGAGGATTCGACGTTGTCGTAGGGAAAGAACGTACACATGATGGGCGATGGGCGCGACGGTATCGCGATGTGTTGTCGACAGAGGGATGGAGAGGAGGAAGTCTCGAGCGACTTTGCTTCCGTTGTGGGATCGGGTAATTGTAGCACTAGCCAAGTTGGGTTTAGTGCGTACGAGGGCTCGCTTGATGTGATCTAGTCTGAATGGGGCTAGCCTAGTCACGTGTTACAAATTTACTCTCGATCACCTGATCTGAAGTACCGTATGTATGTTTGGTAAGAGATGTGTAATTCCACCCAGAGTTATCCATAGCGATTACCTGTATCTTACCCACCACACCATAACGATGTTCTTTGTACCCCGATGCTCTTTGACTCCGAAGCATCAGCCTCGAAATGATCGAGGACTCCTTAGAGCTCTTTGAAACAACCATTTTTTATCTATGATTAGAGCCCCGGTTATCTCAGATGCAGTTGGCCCTTCGAAAAGAGGTTTCCTGGATCACTCCAGCTCCTTGACCCTTCTTTGTAGAGCTCAATTTCTCTTTGTATACTGTTGCACCAATGCGTCAAAACCAAAGATGTCAGTCATCAGTCATCCTGGATGGAAGCCGTTTGATTCTATTCTCTGCTCTCAATGCCAGCTATTTTTAACTCTGATCTTTGCGCGGCTTCTTTGAATTATCTCAAGATAGTTCATCTCGCGAAGGCGCCACTTCAACTCTGATACTTCCAAATGGCGGCTGGCGGCCCCCCGTTACAGTCGTGTGCCTTTTCCAGGTACAGTGCTCAGCAATAGGCGAGGTAGGGTTTCAATTTTAGAAACAATCAAGCTACTTCCGTCGAAAGGTCTTCTGAATGAACCAAGAGGGTTTTCAAATAGAACAGTCCCATGGTTGTCGTTCAAGTCCATTGTCTTCGCCGAGTCTCAATGCCTTTTGAGAGCTCATGCAAATGCGCTTTTTCTTTATTTCTATACTCGGACCTAATCCTTGAAGGGTTATGCTTAAAGAGAACCACATGTCTCCCTTCACGCTCTACTCTCGATCTAAATTTCTACGACATTCATTACCCGGACTACATCCAACCTTTTGTACTGAATAATTTATTACTCCCTTTTGACTATCACACCTGAAGAAGAGCCCTATATCTTGGGTCATATGCCGGTGTACTCGAAATGAAGCCGTTTGTCAGAATTCCCCGCAACTTTCCAAAAAAGACAACTCAAGTGGAGGGGCCGGATCCGATTGAGCCATTATATGACTTGACCCTGCTTCCCGATCCCCCTGAAGACTGGGCACTTCTGGGAAAGACACAGAAAGATCTCTCTGAGGGTTTCAGAGCAGCCGTCATCAACATATTGGAATACCATCATCTATGGGGCATCAAACGCTTCGAATATGCAGGTAAACCTACCAAAACGGAAAAGATACAGGTCTTATTCAAATACTTCTACTACATGCAAGAATGTCATCTCCCTCAGAGCTGGGATGATGTATTTGTCTTGACTCGGGACGCTGGTCCTCGGCTGTTGAAATGGAATCTTGATCCCACTCCGGCGCCCGTAAGTAAATTTTACCCGGAGTTGGGCCCGTCGGTTTTCCCTGAGTTGGATGAAAGGGAGTCATGGGATCAGCCTCCTGACGCGCCAACCGATATGCCAAGGACTTGGATCTTGCAATTCCGATTGTCCGCCACCGAGCGTGAGAAGCTGCCCTGGAGCAGCACCATTCCCGAAAAAAGAAAGAGGACTGGAACGCCTCCAGAGGACCCGCCTACAACAAAAAAGCGCAAAACACAAAAGCGCCAACCAACAAAGTGCAAAACAACAAAGAGCCAAACCAACAAGCGCCAAACAAACAAGCGCAAAGTTGCTGCATCCTCTTCTCCCAGCAGTGTCTCCCCTCCTAGTGGGGGTCGGATGAGTTGGAGCCCTCCATCTCATAACCCTTCCTTTGATAGTGGCCCTCCTAATACCCCTCCTGTTCTTCCCTCACAATTCGACCCGCGTCCTATCAGGGAAGCCGTTGAGAGAGCCATCATGAAGTACACATACCGCGACCTTGAGCGTCATCCCTCTGCGCCATACAAAGGGCCAATTCCACACAGGGTAGCCAAGAGCCTTGATGATCTGGAGATTGTACAGTCCGGAGCATTCCCATCTATTGACTATGTCAAACTTAACTTAGACCTTCAATTTGATGGAAACGGCTATCCATTTCCCTACCGTGGCAGGGGTCCGGTCTGGGCTAACAATTCTTGTGTCATAGATTCCACGATAGTGTTAGGAAAACTGCTCGACGCTGGGTGCACTGTCGCAGACCGAGGTGATACCAATGGTGAGCATTTTACCGAGCTTGAAAAGGCCTTTGTCGAGGTCACAAATATGAATTGGGACGTCTTTGATGTGGCTACGTCAATAGAACTCCGCGATGCTTTTTGGCGGGTACTGTGTGACCACGTGCCCAGCTTGCGAATGGGAAGCGGTTGTCCCCCGTGGACACCTTGGGCAGAGTGTACGAAGAACTTCGCACAGTTCAAATTCGATTACACCACTATTATCAATGAATGCCATTGCCAGGGCAGCAGGGTTGAGCAACATGCAGGGACTGGACGTGTGTTGAACCCTGTTATGGAAGACGGGGATCGCATCGGGGTGACTGTGCCACAGCTGTGGGCACGTGTTTTTCCACAATACACCCCATGTCATTGCGAGCGTTGTGGTGCTGGGCCTGACAATGACGGACCGTCGATTTTCAAAAGAGTCGATAAACTCCCACTCCGTCTAGTCGTTCAAGCCGAGCAGGGCACAAAAGTCTTTGCGCACACCCGGGATCAAATCCTTCACTACCAGGATTCGCAGGGGATTATGCAAAAAGCAGTCTACCGCTGGCTTGGAGGTATTTATCACCGAGGGCAGCATGCGCGTGTCTACTGGACCGAGAGTAAGCGATTTGAAATCCCCAGCAAGAATTATATGATGTACGACGGCATGAGAGCATCGGGCGTCATGATTAGCATGGAAACACCGGGAGACGAAGACGAAATTGTTCCCATCGATTGGGTGCACGATCCGAATAACGTTTCGATTTGGGTCTACGAGCGGATATTGGACCCTGAACCATCCACCTTAATGACAGCGAGCACAACTGTAAGTCAGATGGGCGGATGGTTTAAGTATACCCACGTCCCCTGGAACCCATTGCCTGGACCTCCTCCATTCAATGATAAAACGCGGCAGTTGCCTGCGTTTGGTGACCATTTCCTCGACTTGAAACGTCCCAATCCATGGGACACAATTCCAGACACAGCTGAGGAGCTTAGGATCCCCGACTATTCCTCTTTCCTCAATATAGATCCAAATCGAGACATTGCGGGGCGATTCAAAGACATGAGCGCGGACATAGCCTCGCTAGCTCCGGTCAACCCGCTCAATCCTTATCCGCCTGGAGCCGGGTTCGCGTTCGACAATATGTTCGGTGGACCGCAGAGTTTCACTAATTTGCCGGACCTTTGGCCTGCAGGCACCAGAGACGCCACTGGTGCTCTCGACTTCCCCGACCTCGCATCGCCCTCGATGTCTCCTGATTCGGGCCCGGCCTCTAGTGGTGTCAACCGTCCTGCCACCGTTGGGGATCTCATCAGAGCTACTAGGAGCAAGTCTAGGAGTCCGACTTGGAGCCGCACTGGGAGACAGACTAGGATGCAGACTAGGATGATGGCTAATGATGAAGATGATATCATGGAAGACGCTCCCCCCGTGGTAGAAAGAGACGTGTTCGAGATGTACACCACCATCAGCGCCGCAAGCTCTCACTGCCGTGCAGAGCCTAGTCGGGAGCCTAAGCTTATCCTAATTTCCCCCAAAAGAGGGAAGCGGTCCATGCGAGAGCAGATCCTTATAAAAAATGCTAAAAAGGCGACAAAAGTGACAAAGTCGACAAAGTCGACAAAGGCTGGAGGAAAAGCCGAGAGGAAAGGGAAGGATGCCAGCAACAAGAAGAACCGGCCAATGGATAAACGGGGAACTTCAAAGACAAAGTGAGGTTTGCATAATCTTGGAAGTGGTTATTTCTATCGCTACATATCATACCCTTAGGACAAGCTGGAGGAAATTGAAGATTGGAAGTCAACTGGGTACGACCTTGGACAGAAGATGTTCTTGTTTTAGTGTTTATAGATTTTGCTTTTGTGGGCTAATTTAGACATAGAGTGAGTTATGTATTCTAGTGTTTTTCAGATTCAACTGATAATAGGAGTTGTTTGTATTTCATACAGTCGTAAACGGGGCTGATACTAGTTGTTGGGCCACTGTGCCAATTAGGTTCGCTCTATTAAGAAGCGACTTTGTGAGTGGCACCGTCTGTGACGGGCATTGCCGAGTCCGTGCGGAGACACCCCCGCATACCCCAGACTCTTTCCTTCTCTCTTCTTTCTCTCTCCTATATCTCCTGATTCTCCCTCTCTTCTGTTTCTTCCTTTCTTCTCAGCATTCCAAGGGGTGTTTTGGATGTATAGAGACTATATGCTTCCAAGGTCCCAAGCCTGAAGACTGATACACCCAGGAACTAATGAAAAAAACAGACGTCTACGCTCAGAAAGGGGGCTGGGGTTTGTCAGTTATCTTTCACTCTTGTTCTAGAATCTATTTACAAGTCTGAACCTGGCCAAATACAGGCAGTCCAGATCTATCAACACAAATGGGGAATCCTCATCCAAGGCAAAACAAAACAAAGCAAAGCAAAGCAAAACAGCAGACACAGAAGATTAGAGATGCACCTCTACAGACGAGCGCGAGGCTCACCCTTCGACTTGGATGGGCCGGTGGCCACATTGCTCTTCTTGGGAGCAGACAGGTAGCCACCCATCTTGTTGTCGCTGTTGGTTATTTTGCCCTGAGCATCTCGTTGGATGCCAAGTTCAAGAAGCTTGGCAAAGACCTTGGAGAAGTGGTCGAAGAACAAGTCCTTGTCCTTGGCGTACTTCTCCACCCAAGGTGCGAATGAAGGATCCGTCTTGAGTGCCATGTCGGTCGGCAGCATCATCAGCGGCTCCTCGTCCTCCTCCGCATCAGGATCTTCGTACACAAACTGTGTCAAGCCCGTGTCCAGCTTGCGCGGCTTCCAGTCAAGCCGGAGCAGCTCTTTGAAGAACGAGTTCGAGAATCGAGTCGGATTTGTCACCCACGGTCCCTGGAATCCGCTACGGTCGCCATGACACCGGCCCAGGTTGTGTCCACCAGTCAGCGCCACGATCTCCTGGTCGTTGAAGCCCATGCGGTAGAAGATGAATCGCAGGTGGTCGGCACCTTGGGCACCGTCGGGCAACCGACCCCGTGGCGGCACCTTGGAGTCGTCCACCAGATCGGTCCGTCCGCCCTGCCACGGGATATCCGGTCCACCCATGGCCTTGATCGCGACTACGCCTGCCAACGTCCACAGATCTGAGTATGTGATCCACGGGTGCTTCTCCTTGATCGGCTCCAGGAACGCCCGTCCGTGCTGCAGGCCCGCGTTGGCTGGGTCGCCACCCTCCGCTTCGTATCGCATGCCGGCGCCGTTCGAGCCACCGGTGTCAGATTCGGCATCATAGGTACCAGAGGAGTGCCTGCGAGCGATAATCTGTCAGTATTTGATTTTTACACACGATCGGTTGCCGCCATGGCTCGGGAGTGGATCCCAAGCCAACCGGGTCGGCCAGACTTTTGTTCCCCGCAACGAAAAAAAGGGAACAAAAGGGAAAAAGGGAAAACGAGGTCAACCTACCATGCCAAACGCACGAACACAGGTCCCAAACTACCGTCGTCGTAGTCGGGTTTCTTCAGGGCAGCGATGATGTCCTTGCGGACTGCCTCATAGTCCAAGGCCTTGGTCATGTTCTCGGCCGATAGCGTCTGCGCTAAGGTTTGTTCGCGGCAAAAAGAGTCAGGGTCAAAGAACGCAAAGTCTACCTCGACCAGATAGGAGTGCTTTCAGAGGAAAAGCAGAAATGAAGCAGACAAAGAAGGAAAAGGGACAGTCTTCCACATGAAGGTCGAAAGGGAGTGGACCCGCGGGTCGCGAATCAACCAGCACTCGCCAAAATGCCGAGGTCCCTTCGGTCGACCATAACCTAGTTTATCAGAACCCTGAATGGCTCAATCATGTCAATGTGACCACTGGGGAGACTTCCGATTTTCGGCTCAGTTCATATATCCCCCAGGATCGATTTTTGTGCGCTCTGAGGGCTGAATTCCCCACTATAAGGGCAGGAAATCATTTTCCCCAGTCAAATGCCTTCGGAGATAGACACAAATACCTCGGAGCTTATCACGCCCGTGGGAGTCGCCACTGCACTCTTTTCGGGCTATCTTTTTTCGTCTTCTCGGCCCGAGCGCTATCCAATAACTTTCTAGAAATAAGAATGACTACGATGTGGCTTTGGATTGTACTAAACAGTTTCGGATCAAGTAGGTATCAGATACTGCGACACTGCGGTTTGTGAGACATAACTAGGATTCTGCAAACGACCGAAAACACTAACAAGCCTCCTATTTGGTGCTCTCTGCCCAATCCCCGTCAGGTCAAGTCGATAGGTCCTGCTTCTGGTCACTGGAAATGTGCTGTTCCGCTAGAGAAGAATGATCCTCCGGGTCTTCATCCCTCTTCTCGTTCTCATTCTCCTTTCCCTTCTCATCCTTCTTTTCCTTGCTTAGATGCAATAATTCCCGCTCCTCCTGCAAAGCTACCACCTGCGCCAGTAACTCCTTCACTGTTTTGTCCAGTTTTTGAACCTTGCTCTTGTGTGCCAGCGCCAGTATCTCCGTCGTTCGAAAATATTCCCGATACTCTTTGCGAACCAAGTGTCTCTCTTTTCTCAGACGCCAGACTCTCCGCGTCAGCATTTTCCGGTGTTCGACATCCGTTCCTTGAATCAACTTGACCACCTGGTCGAATGACTCCGTCTGTTCGGCATCTATGTTTCCTGCCTTGATGTGCTCATGCAAACACAGGATGAACGCGCGGATGTCGGTTGATATTGCCTCCATCAGCTCTTTCTTTTGCTTGTCGGACATTTTCTCCAGCCCTTCGAGACGCATTGCGCAGGACCCTGCAGGTGGGATACCAGGAGGCATCGCCTCGCGCTGCTGGAGGCATTGTTGGGTTTGGAGTGACATGTGGATGTGTAGGCAGCTTAGTGGGTAGTGGTCGAATGGCAAAGGGATCTCTGTCGTAGAGGATAGGCGGTAATACTGTAAAACAGTCAAAGCGGAAGCTAAAGGATATGAGTCGAGAGAGCAGAGATACAGAGGTCTTATATCCGTAAAGTGCCAGCCATTTGGTGCTCTTTCAGGAAGCAAACTTCTACTCAGCGTCTCATTATTCTTTCACGTTTGTTTCATGGCAGACAGATAGCATACCAATGAAGACTCAAGCAACCCTTTTGTTTGGTTTGTCCGTTGGCTGTCCTGGTAGCCATTTCCCAGGATTGGCTATTAGCCAAGGAGATGCTGATTAGTGCGATTCTCGCAGATGGAATTGAAAGGCAGATAGACAGCATATTGTGAATCATCAAAAACAAATGAGTCGCGCTTATTCATTGCCTCTGTAAATTCTTCCGAGCTCCCCTTATTTACGACAATGCTGCTACGATCGCATCTCCAACCTCCTTCGTTCCAACCTTGCCTCCTAGATCCGGGGCCCGAAGACCTGAATCAAGCACCTTGCGCACTGCATCCTCTACACGTCTGGCCTCGGCCTCCATGTTCAATGAGTATCGGAACATCAATGCGACACAGAGAATCATAGCCACAGGATTGGCAATATCCTGACCGGCGATCCTGAAAGGAGAATTAGTAAAACAATGAGCAGGCAGGTTGCTCTTGACTTACGTTGGGGCTGAGCCATGCGTGGGCTCGTATAGACCGTATGGCCGCGTCTGCAACTTCTTGTCCCCAGGAAGACCATTCAGACTGGCACTGGGTAGGACACCCAGGGTTCCAACAATGGAGCCTGCCTGATCGGAGAGCATATCACCGAAGGTATTGTCTGCCAGAATAACACCGTTCAATGACCGTGGGTTGGTGGCCATGATCAGCGATGCTGAGTCGGCCAGCTGGTGCACCAACTTCACCTGCGGGTACTCGGTAGTTATGGTCTTTTCCACCACACGGCGCCAGAGACGGGACGAGGCCAGCACGTTCGCCTTATCCAGGGAGATGACGGGCCACGGAGGGTCGTGTCGCAGGGCAACTTGGGCAGCCAGACGGGCCACGCGCTGGATCTCCGGCTCGGAGTAGCCCCATTCATCCATTGCTGAACCCATTAGTTCCATGTAAGACCCATGTGAAGGATTTAGGATTTCAGCTCACCGTAGGTTGCATCTTCCACCTTGCGTCCAAAGTAGGCACCTCCGCAGTTCTCCCGGACCACAACAAAGTCAACTCCCTCAATTATTTCCTGTCGGAACGGGCTGAACTCTTTCGCTATGGAGGCACTAGGAGAGCTAGCAGAGCATGGACGAAGATTGGCATAGATATCCATTGCCTTGCGTAGCTGCAAGAGTCCTCCCTCCGGTCCGTCCAATCCACGACGAGCATTGTCCCATTTGGGTCCTCCAACTGCTGCAAACAGGACGGCATCTGAATTCAATGCTGCCTGTTTGACTTCCTCCGTGATTGACTTGCCAGTTGCATCAATACTGCAGCCTCCGATTAACTCCTGGCGGAGTTCGAACTTGTGCTGCGGAGTCTCAAGGGCTTTGAGCACCTTGATGGCTTCAGCCATGACCTCGGGCCCAATGCCATCACCGGGGAGTACGAGGATGTTGTGGGTTTGGGTCATATTGGTTTGTATTTGAGTCAATCAACGCGGCCCAAGTATGAACTTGGTTTGAAATTTAGCCATATCCGACGAGTGCGGGGTTAGGCCATCTCGGGCAACGCCCGATGGCATGGCATCCGATATACGGAGGTCAAATCGTAGATCACTCCGCTATGCAGGTTCCACCCTTATGAGGGCGGAGACATGCAGGAACAAAGAATCCGTTCACACAGAGCCAAAAAGACAAGCGTAAAATACTTGTCTCGCTTGTGAAAAGTGCGAAACACTATACACATGCAAAAGTCAATTCGATAGACGAGTATCTGCAAACATTTCGGTCCGAAATGACTCTGCAGTTGACGTAACCTGAGGCACCAAACATGCTAGGGCAGGAGCCCCGCACGTGATCTGAAAATGTTGTTGGAGTGCGAAATGTATGGACCAATCAGTGAAGTGAACAACTCTGTATTATTATACCCCTGAATCTGGCAATTTATGGGGGTTTCTAATTACATAAGAAATAATCGGCACGGATTAATCCTAAATCCGGCCCCACGGCTGTATTCGTTCCGACAAATGTTCCGCTCGCCGCAGGTGATGTTATCATGGGTTGACGATTTAAATTCGCCTAGAAGCATTCATTCTTAGATTATATTCGACGTAGACTACCATGAATATCCGAGTTTATCATCTAGATTCTCATATACAATCCAAATATCCAGACTACAATCGCCACAAGTAGCGGAACAGATGACTTAGCGCTTTCCGCCTGAGGCCGGTAGTTTGCACCATTTGCATCAAATTTTTGTCCCCGCAAAAAGTCCACGACCAACTGCCCCTCCTACAAAGCATTATACGGTCAGTCTACACCATGTCACGAATCGAGGAGCTTCCGGATGATTTCGATGAGTCGCTTAAACTCAATGAGGTGCCTCCCGAGGTGGCTCAGGGCTTGCCACAGCCCGGATTTGATGCATTTGCTGCGTCGAACGAAGCGCCTTTCCCGATCAACCAGGAAAGGTTGAAGGAAATGGAGAAAGATCTCAACGCGCCCGAGTTACCGCCGGCCATCGCGTCGATCAAGTCGCATTCTAAGGAGGAACTCCTGTCCATGATGAACAAGACCCCGCTGTTCATGACGGACATTGAGAATGCCGGTGATGAAAGTATGCCTGATCTTCCCTTCGGTTTTTGAAAAGCTGATTTCACTAACGTTCTTCCTCTTTAATAGATGGCGAGAACCCTCTATTAGATGCGCTTACTGCTATGCAAAATGAGGGTACCCGAGGCGAGGTTGCACAAGGTTTCAAAGAGCAGGGCAACGAGGCTGTTCAGGAACTACGCTGGATTGATGCTAAGGAATTCTACACAAAGGTTATTGCTGTTATCTATGCCAAGGAGGATAAGTGGGAGAAGCCCGAGGATATCAATGCAGAGAAGAAGTTGCTGCGGCAGATGGAGGAGCTGTCGCATATCAACCGTGCGTTGTGTAACCTCGAGCTCGGTACGTTTCTTGTCATGATCTCTCTAACCTCTGAAGCATGTCGCTAATCTCTCATAAAAAGGCAACTACCGCTCTTGCACTCTGGATTGTGCGGCCACCCTCAAACTCAACCCAAAGAATGTCAAGGCTTTTTATCGCTCCTCGATGGCTCTGTTGAAGCTGGGAAAGTTGGACGAAGCTGAGGACGCTGCCTCAAGAGGACTGGCCATCGACCCCAATAACAAATCTCTTCAAACTTCTGCCAAGGATGTTGCCGAACGCAAGGCCGCAGTCGCCCGTATCGCTGCCAAACGCAAGGCCGAGGAAGAACTCGCACGTAAGAAGAACCTGGTTCTTAGTACGGCTCTGCGTGCCCGTCAGATCAGAACCCGCAAGACCGAGCAGCCTCCGGAGATGGAGGATGCTAAGATCAAGCTTGTTCCCGATCCGCTCTCGCCGGAGAGCTCGGTGGAATTCCCAGCTGTCTTCCTTTACCCCGTGGATGCCCAGTCCGACTTTATCAAGGGCTTTTCGGAGCTGCATTCCATTGCGGACCATCTTGAATATATCTTTCCTTTGCCCTGGGATACTAAGAAGGAGTACTCGATCGACTCCGTCGAGTGTTTCATGCAGACCGTTTCGGGTGGCCTAATCAAGGCCGGCAAAAAGTTGCCTCTTTTGCAGATCCTTACTGGTGGAAAGGTCGAGGTGGTCGATGAGCTTGTTCGGATCTTCATTGTGCCGAATTCAAAGACTGGTACTTTCATCGCTGAGATGAAGGCTCGCAAAACGGGTTGAGATTGCGCGCTATGGCGCGCTAAAACAGTTATGGATTTACGAAGTGTGACACCACCCCAGCATATAAGCGCTATCATTCGCTTAGAGAAAAGAGCCTTTAACGCCACTTTTTGATGGCATAGTGCTGAGTTTTCGCAGCTCGGCGATCGGTGCATTCGAGATGACACGGATTCACGGCAGCATTATGAATAGAAAACAAGATACCCTTACATAGACAAGTCTTGAGGTTATGTATAGAGACGTTTCATCTGACATAGAGCTGGTGCGACTCGTCGGACGTATCCATTTCTTCATCGCCTTCAACTAGGCCCGGGATAGATGAAGTGAAGGTCAATCCAAGCGAAGACAAGATAATAATATAAAACAAAACAAAACATACAATAGCAGGGATTCGCTAGTGGTCACCCACCCAACTACTAACCTGCCGGCGTGTGGCTTCAATGCGGCCAGTAGTTCGGTGGGTGTCACCAGGGTGAGAAATGGGTGAGAGCCGCTTTAGCGTCGCGCGACCGGGGGTGAGAAGGGTGAGTGCGCAATAGAGAGGGTGAGAAGCAGATGAGACCCATCATATTCTACAGAGTAGAGCTTCGACCAACGTACTGAACCTCTTGATGCAAGTAGAAAACTTTAAGTCATTTTTGTCCGCTTAAGACCTCCGGTCTTTTGGCACCTTCAATAGTTACAGCATCAGATTTCAGGCAAGGTCAGGCAAGGCCAGTTACGTCAGGGGTAAGGCTGACTATACTGCTTTTGGTGAAGTGCGCTAAAAGCAGAGTGAAACAGTTAGCACGTGACTATCTACGCGCTGCCTACTCTAATCTTATTTTTGCCAGAGCTTGTTTGGAAGATAAATAGTTACAGGAAGTAGTTATATCCTACTTATCAGTAGAGTTAGGTAACTTCTTAGTAGCGATTAGATCCTAGTAAATTGTAATCTAATTATCTACTTTATAAAAATCGGCTCTATATCAAGGTACCTATTTTGAAGGGCTAAAGCGAGACTTTGATTCAATCTAGCTAGGTCACAAACTGTGTACGAAAAGCTTGAAGAAGAGTTGTCTGTGTGTGTTCTCTGAGTCAACATACTAAGGTCTCGTGACGTACGTGACCAAGAACGGGCTTCATCTATAATATTGGTCTAAAGTCAGCATTCTCAAGGTTCGGGTATCAATTATTAAGATTCAAGTATCTCACTACCTAGGTTAGTATCAAGGGAACAGTTCTTATAGTATAATCCAATCTATGTATCAAGAAATCGATTTGTTAGATATAGCATTTTAAACGCAAAACATTCTTTTTATTTGCGCCTTATGATATACTGCCTTTTGCACTTAGTACTCGATAGCAAAGCTATAGGCTGATTCGTAGTGCATAGCCCAGTATTTGTCCCAGATAGCCGACGTAATAGGGCCAATCTTGCCGTCCTTCACAGGCTCACCATCAAGCGATGTGATGGGCATGATGCCTCCGGCAGTTGAGCAGATGAGGATCTCATCAGCAGTGTACGCTAGTGCTGTGGGAACAACCTCCAAACGCACCTTGTAGCCTAGGGCTGCAGCAGCGTCCATGACACTCTTGCGGGTGATCCCCTCGAGAACACCACGGTCAGGAGTGTAGAGAACGCCATCTTTGATAAGGACGATGTTGTAACCAGATCCTTCGGTAATGTTGGCATCTCCATCTGTCAGAAAAGGGTGCATGGCACCACGATCATTGGCCTCAATCAAGCCTCGCACGAGATCACCCCATTGAAAATTCTTGACGGTGGGGTCCATGGAGCCAGGGGGGCATCGTCGGACAGTTCGTGAAATGATGGCGCTGCCGCCAGTACGTTGCTCCTCGGGTTCAGAAATCCAGGCATATGGTATAATGAACAAATAAAGGTTGTTCTTAAGTTCTTCTAGCTTGCCGCTCCGAACACTCTTAAGGCCACGGGTGACAATAAGCTCAACGTAAGCGTCGCGGATACCACTCTTGGCAACCATGTCGACCAAGATAGTCTTGATCTCCTCCTTGGGGATGGGGATTTGAAGCTGCAGCTTCTTGCAGCTTTGTTCTAGTCGGTTGACGTGATCATCGAGACGGAAAAAACGTCCATCCCAAACAGCTGGTACGTCGTAAGTCAAATCACTGTGAAGGAAACCCTGGTCCAACAAAGGAATGCGAGCCTCATTGATAGGGGTGGGCTCGCCTTCGATCCAGGCGATTCCTTGAGCGAGGGGGTTGCTGCTTGCTTCAAGGACAGCGGTGCGCTTGGCATATTCGGTAAACACTTTTTCCATGGTAGACATCTTGAAGGCGGGAGATCAAGTCTGCTGATTCTCTTGATTTGGTGAAAAATGAAGACGTAAATCCGGCGATCCCAAGGTATTAATAGGCATAATTATTACATATGATGAATCGAGATCTGTTGTCACTGGCCCCATAGAAGGCCATAGCGAGAATCTTTTAGTGTTATCTGTACCTGTTCGTGATCTGTATCCGTTGCAGTAGCAAAAGGTGAGTAGAAAATCAAGTGATAGCGTAACTCCGCAATTGTTTATTATCGAAGATCTTATTTGTCGCCGACAACGAGGCCGAGAATTACCAACACAGGCTTATAGTAAGTCACAGCGAGTTCCCCCATATCTTATCGTAAGTTACGTTATCACCTCAGCTAAATGACATAATCAAGTAGCCGAAAATCAATGTAAGCCAAGACGGGTCAATATTACTAGCTTGTAGTAGTTATATTCGGCAACCACCAGTCGCCGGAGCTCATAGAGCTAAGTAAGTTAGTTAAGGTCAATATTCTCGGGGGGTTTCATGTATTCTGTCTTCAGACGATATCTTGAGACTGGTCCCGTTCTATTGGTCAGATAACCAAAACTAGTCAATACCTCAAATTCCTAGAACCGACAGATATCTATGGCCCACAGTATGTAAGTTTCTGCCACTCGTAGATTTTTCTTTATAGAATGTGTCGGCGAGCTAGAAATAAGAACGCAAGGTAAGTTTTTTCTCGGAAAAACTCGTACTCTGATAACCCAAACACCCCAAACACCTGGCCGCTTCAGGGGCGATCAACAGCATATTGTCGTGTGTAACAGAATAAGTCACCCGCGATGGCGCAAAAGAATATTGTTATCATTGGGTACGTGTTGATCGTTTGCTATTTCCGAGTTTGTGCTGACTGTGAGTTAGTGCTGGAGTTTCTGGGTTAACCACGGCCCTCCTCCTTTCCAAGGACCCCAAATACAAGATTATTGTAACTGCAAAGCATATGCCCGGTGACTATGACATCGAATATGATTCCCCATGGGCTGGAGCAAACTATATGCCGTAAGCTGATACCCTTCAAGGCTTTGGTGAAACAGTGGTTGATAAGTTGCGGCTCTAGTGTTTCTTACACTGGTACCGACTCAGCAGAATGGAATAAGAACACCTGGGGTCCGCTGGAGGAGCTGGCCCGCAATCGCCCAGATGCTGGTATCCATTTCCAAGAATGTCAGATTCTCAACCGGGCCAAAGACAGCCAGTCTGCCACGGCGGCCTGTTTGCTGAACTGCTCTCGCCCAGCCCGTGGTTCAAAGACGTCGTGCCCAATGTGAGTGTGCCCATATAAGGTGTTTATTCAAACAAACTTATCATTGATGTCTCAGTTCCACTCGCTTCCTAAGCGTGAGCTCGGCCCTGAAATTGATTACGGAGTTTCTTTCATGTCTGTCTGCATAAATACAGCCATCTACCTCCCGTGGCTCGTTTCGCAATGTTTAAAGCGCGGAGTCAATTTTAAGCGCGCTGTTTTTGATCATATTCTAGACGCCAAAAATCCTGGTGTCCATCCATCAGACAAGGTTCATCTTATCGTCAACTGTACTGGACTCATGGCTAGCAAAATCGGTGGTGTCGAAGACAAGGCTGTTGTGCCTGCTCGAGGACAGATTGTTGTCGTCCGCAACGACGCTGGAAAAATGCTAAGTATCTCGGGAACTGATGATGGAGACGATGAAGCGTGTTACGTTATGACAAGAGCGGCTGGTGGCGGCACAATTCTCGGCGGCTGCTACCAAAAGGGTAACTGGGATGGCAATGTTGACCCTACCCTTGCAATCCGGATTATGAAGAGGGCGGTCAAACTCTGTCCTGAGTTGACAAACGGAAAGGGGATGGAGCATCTGGATATCGTTCGTCACGGCGTGGGTTTGCGGCCGGTGTGAGAAGGTGGAACCAGAATCGAAAAGGAGCGCATCGGAGGCGTCACAGTTGTGCACAACTATGGTGCAGGTGGAGCCGGATATCAAAATTCGTATGGGTGCGCACTGGCAGCAGTGAAGTTGATTGAGGAGGCTATGGTTTCACAATCGAGGCTGTAGTTGCAACCTTGCATGTATTCTACTAAGCAATTCCTTTGTGCTTGTTCTTTGTGTATAATATTGGCCCGAGAATTTTGACTATATAACCGGATAGCAGAATTAAGTCAATCGATTTTCTCCATGAGTGTTTCGCAGAAAACACCATTTTACAGAGGTATAAAAGACTTCTTCATTCAAGCCTTCCCATATACAAAAACTCGACAAATTCGACTATGACTTGCAGCACCCACGACATTCGAGATTTCGAAAACACCCTAGATGAGTTAAATATAACGCTGTATCTTCTCAATCATTTTCCCATCAATTTCTTTCTAAAGCAGTGAATTTATGGCCAAAGTGACAAGGTTCAAAACACCATCTTGGCTCCTTGATTCGATCTCGTAAAGTTGATCTCGGCACGTCAAAAGTACGTGCAGCAGCGATCTAGGATGTTTCTGGCATTTTCAAAGTGGATCATTCATCTAGCTCAATGTATCCCATAATCATATTATTTAAAAATAAGCATCAAGTTTTTCACTTTCTCCACCATTTCTCGCCGATATCTTCCGAAGCCGCATTTCACCCCCCGGGACCGGTAGATCCAACAGCCAGTTGAACGTCTTTGATCGTTTGATAGATTTCGTGGGTCCTCGTCGGGGCATGATGATATTTGATTTCGAATGGCAAGTGACAGTGAGTTGATCGAATGTCCGCTAGCCTTGTCGGGTGGCCTATCGGCGATTTAGGGTAACCCTGCCTCTCGCTGTGGGTTTCCTACCATAAAGGCGGTCGGCGGGTGAATTATGCAGCTGATAAAGAATTACCACGAGATTACACTATTTTATACTGTAATGACCATTCCTTATATGGACGAAATCTCGGATCGCTCATCTTCCATCCAAAGAAGGATAGGACGTTTCTGATGTCTGAACACCATTTATGTGCGCCTTAAAATCGCTCAACGCATGGTTTGCGACGTATGATCAGTTGAAGACTTATCAGAACTTATCGCGCTCGCTGTCACTTGCATCCGTGTATACTGGTTTATATTTATAAAGTCTATAGGTCCTTCACAAAAGCCATTTGAGCATAACACACTCTTCAACTCACTATCAATCGACGCTCTGTTTCAAGTGAGTCATGTCGACTGAAAAGCCTAAGCTGCGAGAGCTGCCCAAGGGCAATTCCCCTGACGAGATTCTCAAAATCATGCGTGAAGACGGCGGTGTTATTATCAAAAACTTTCTCGCCCCAGACCAAATCTCACGCTTTAACGCAGAGATTGCCACTGCCATGGATAACCTGAATTCAGGCTCCACACACTCCGACAAGTTCATTTCGAGCTTCCACGGCAGCAACACAAAGCGCCTAACAAATCTTCCAACACTGAGCCCAACCTTCCGCAATGAGATTCTGGACAGTGACGAAGTTCATGCGATTTGTGAAAGTGTGTTTCGCGAGGAATGCAAAAGCTACTGGATGAACACCGCGCAAGTGATTGAGATCGGCCCAGGAAATGTCGCGCAGCCTCTTCATCGCGACCTTGAGAACAACCACCCCTTCATTACCATGGGTGAGGCAGGCCCAGAGATCTCTTTGAACTTTCTCATCGCGTTCACCGATTTTACCGACGAGAATGGAGCCACGAGAGTCATTCCCGGTAGTAACCATTGGCCGGATTATAATGACCGCGGAACCCCCGAAATGACTGTCCCAGCTGAAATGAAAGCTGGGGATGTGGTTTTGGTGTCAGGAAAACTTGTACACGGTGGAGGTGCCAATAGAACAACAGATTTCTATCGCCGGGCAGTCGCCTTCACGTTCCAACCGGGCTATTTGACACCCGAAGAGGCTTACCCCCACATTCTCAAGTTGGATCTAGTCAAGTCCATGAGCCCGCGAGCACAGAAGATGGTCGGATTCCGCAGTCAGTACCCGAATGGCAGCCCAGGTCTGTGGCAGATTGATTACAAGGAGATTGGCGATTACTTGGGGCTTTGAGCTGTCATTGTACTCTTAGCTTGGTTTCAAATATTGAATCGTATTGAAAAACACCATCACGTGCTTACTGCTTCGTAATTTATATGTAATTCTCAACCCAAAAATACTAGCATCTTGCATCTTGAGTTTGTTGACGACATTTCCGTCTACTTAACTCATTGTTTTATTGACGAAGCTTAATGAGGCGGCGAGTTGCCCTTGAAAAGTGCGCAGTTAGGCCATTTGTGATGGGACATGCTTTTGGGAAGTGCACTAGAAGCGAGAAATACAATGAAAATATGAGCTCCTAAACGTATTTATTATCTACGCATCTATATCCAGCGCCTTCGTTACTATTCATTATCAATTTGCGATCGCTCAGCTGTTTCCTATCCCTAATTTGTTTTTTATTCCCCTTCAACCGCTTATATCGCTTCCATTTCCCATTTTAACAATGTTTCGGAATTAGATAAAGTGGTGGGATAGTTAAAGCCGAGTGTTTGCTTCTGCTTGCTTAAGCACTCTCGTAGCAGATTGATGGCTTCAGCATCATGAGCTGAAGATTTCCAAGTGAAAGCGAGATTTGCCATACTCGTCAGCGTGCCGTGATGATCCTCGCCGAACTTCGTCTTGCGAGTCTCCATCACTTGCACCTCGAGCTGTTCGGCCTCCTCCCACCGACCCTAATTCGAGTATATAAATGCCAGGTTGGCTATACTAGTTAACGTAGAGAGATTATACTTACCGAGCTTCGTCTTAAAAGTTTCTATCACCTGCATAAAGAGCCGCTTAGCCTCTTTCAAGTTGCTACTGACCGTCAAGCCGGTATTAGGCTGTGCCATGACCCGCAAGAACCCGCACCCGAACCCGCCCCATCCTCCCTATGGGTAGGGAAATGGGTCGGTCTGTTCAACCCGCACGCGGGTTATGGGTTCTTATGGGAAACCCGCGCGGGTTTGCGGGTTACCCAATGGGTCGTCAAACAGGACAAACATAGAAATAGCTCTCTCTGCATAAATTATGTAGGATTTACTTGTATTTTTGAGTATTAATAGTATAGCCTAGTAGTTTTTTAAACAGAATCTTTATTAGTGAATCATTGAAGTAAATGTTATGTAAAGTGAATATATTAAATAAAAGGCTAATCATATAGGTAGTCACTATCTTCACGTCTAACACGCTTACGCACTCTCCCTGATGTGCGTATTTGAGTATCTACCCCTTCCATCATAGGCAAATTAAGCTCATCATGGTATTTAGGTAATTTAGACCTTTAAGTCTCCTCTTGCCCTTATGTATCCTCTTCCTCATCGTCACTGATTGGATCAAGATCAAACTGATCTAGTGGGTCATCTCTCTCTTCATTTACTACTTCAATCTTATCATGAGAGAAAAACTCCTTTAAGAACTTGAACTACTCTTCTTATATATCAAACCTTAAAGTACAAAGGAACATCATTAATTCTTAGATAGTTATGGCATTTAGTCTCCCTCTATGGTAGTGGTAAATATCACGAGCAGTATTAAATAGTCATTCAACACCAGCACTAGATACTAGAACTAAAAGGACATCCCGAGCGAGATTTATAAGTACTAGAAATCGGTACTGATTCTCTCTCCAAAACGCTAGAGGGGCAACTTTAACTATATCTAAAGAGAATATTTATAATAATTAAGTATAAGATAGAGATGAAACTTACCGCTATTAAGATACTACGTAACTTTGTTACGCGGTACTGCCTGTTGCCTTTTCCCTTTAAGCATTATATCTAGGCGTGACCCTACCCTAGTCGATGATTAGGAGAGAGTGGAATCATATTCATTAGTAAGACGGCTTTAGTAGGGAACTAAGTAATCCTTAAAGCTTTGTTGGTATCTCTGGCGCTATTAATCAGACTAGTCGTCGGTCATAAAGAACTAGAGCTTATTCTCTGGCGCAATAATGGTGCTAATTATATAAAGATTACCTTGGATATTATCTATTTTAGAGTAATAATCTCGAAGCTTCTGCTAGGTAGCCTAAAGTGCTTTAAGCATCTTCTTTTTCTAAGTAGCCTTCTTTCTTTAGAGTTAGGAAATCGATAGCTTAAGATATTCAATTATTTTGTTATAAATCTTATAGATATAATGGGTCGTGGCATCTTTTATCTTCGAAAGTTCATTAGTAAACTTAAAGAATGGCTATATGATCCAGAGGAGATAATCAATCTACCGCCACTCCTCGTCGTCTAGCATTAAGTCTATCCGATCGTATTCCTTATAGAAAGGATTAAAGATAGATTAGAGTCGCTTCGCATAGCGAAGCATAAGGAATATGGAGTTCTAATGTGTTTTAACATCTTAAATAGGCGTAAGTTTAACTGATTTAGATTAAAGTTTATAGAACGCTTCCCGGCGTTAAGGGCTAGCGTTAATATAGATGGTAAGACTGCGAATCTAGAGAATTAGTTAGTAATATTAATTAGATTAGGATATGGCTAGTAAATTCCCTTTTTCTAGTTAATATTCTCATAATCTCTCGTCTATAATACTTCGTATTTATGTGAGCTGACTAGGACCGCTGCTTAGTCCATCGTACTTTAGTTATCTTATTCATAGGGTCAGCCTTTATAGATCCCAGAAGCTCATTTAGACTAAGTTGAATAACATAAGCGATATAGGGAACCTGTATTAGGGTAATATTATCTAACATAGATTACTAGAGAGTATCGACTAACGTCTTATTATTTAATGCGTTATTAGTAACGATTATAAGAACTTAATCCTCAATTTTATGTCGCTAAACGGTCTTAAGGAGAACTATACTTAGATTCGCACCAGAGTGTGTTCCATAAAGCGGTTCGAATCCAAGAAGGATCTCACGATACTGCTAATCCTCATTGATAAAATAGCCACTGATAGCCATAAATGCCTGTGTGAATGGAGATGTCCAGTAATCAAGCGCGATCGATATCTTAGACCTAATGGGTAAGTTCCGGAGTATATCCTCTTATCTCTCCTTCACTATAGTATATAGCTGGAGTTGAATGGTTTTTTGTGAGGGTATCTTAGGGCACGTTAGGGCGGTTTGGGCCATTCTGATAAGGCTATAGAATCCAGGGTGCTTGACTAGTCAAAACGGAAGCCGTATAACGGTAAGGAAAGTAAGAAGCTTCTGTTCCTATATGTAAATTTCTGATCGATTAAAGGGTTTCTGCTCTATGAAAATCAATATTAAAGTAGTTAGAAGAAAAGATAAATATTTAATACTTATAGGTATCTATATAAACTAGGTAATACCAGATATTTACGTCTTGTTTTTGGTAGAATTGCGATAATTAATACCCTTTAAATGCTTATTCATTAACGAAGTTCCATAGCGTATAGTAGTTCTAGCGCATAGAGATTAGGGATGCTTAAGGATCTACCCGTAACGTTTATACATCACCTTTAGCGCACCCTCAGAGGCATTTGCTACCTGATCGAACTAGCTCCTCAACTTCAGAATAGTATTTTGAGTCCCAACGTATCCTACTTTGTTTCCCAAAGTCAGTCTAAAGCCACTAATCCACCTAATCACTATATATCATATTCTCGTAGAGAACGTAACCCTTTCGACGATCTAGGCCAACGCGTGTAAGAGATAAAGGGATCGTAAGAGGAGCGGATAGTCGAAGAAACTCTTAATCAAAGGGATTAATTATCTACTAGCTAACTAAGAGTTTGGGTATATATAATAGATGCGAGTTCTCTGGTGGAAGAAAAGTAAGATTATCTATATCACCATCGTAGATAGATAATAAGAAGCCATCAACATCAGAGTATTAGAGTTAAGATATATTAAAAGCAAAGAGGAGAATAGATGCTTTAGAAGAATATGAGACTATAGGCACTTACGAGGAATTTTTTCAGACTGCGAATTCGTGGATTTAGTGATAAACAGGGGATTTGATTGCGCTATATGGTTAAAGACTAAGTATGTTGATCTATCATAACTTAACCTATAATCTACGATTCCTATTAGGTAGTTTTAATGGGTTTTTGGGTAACCCGTAAAGAACCTATAAGAACCCGCAAGAACCCATAATAAACCCACGAGAAACCCGAAACCCATAAGAAACCCATAAGAAACCCATAAGAAACCCGTAAGAAACCCGTAATAACCTATTAAATTGCGGGTTACTATACCTATTTACCTAAAATATTCCAATAGGTTAACCTTCTTAAATCCTTAGGTATACTTAGCAATAATAGATTAACTTTAAACTAATCTCTTGGTTAATCAAGAAGATATAATAATAAAATAAGTCTAAATCTATAGTAACATTATGATAATATACTAGTTATAGTCTAAGAACGGTTAAATTAAGCTAATTATAATAGGGCAAAGAAGTTCATATAATCTTTTAGAAAATGCACTTCAACAGTTCCACGTTAAAGATATATATTCCCAGCTTAACCAACCATTTCCCACCCAAACTCCTTTAAATAACCATAACCTACTTTAATTATATTAAACTTTTAGAATAATACTAGACTGGCAAAGTCTGGATCGCGCACGAACGGGACAGTCGATAGAGGGCTGGATGGAGTTTCCAGCCTAGCTAGCTCTAGAAATTAAGGCCTTATTATCAGGAGCTAATTAAGGCTTAATCTTTAAGTTCTGATTAAGGCCTTGTTAAGCACTAAGTTGGTTGTTGTTAAGCACTTAACAAGCGCTTACCGAATACTGTATCTAAAACACTCCACTCCATTCCACCCCCTTACTTCTCGGGTACCTGCGAGAAAATTCGTCATGCTTTTACTTTATTGATGATTGTCCAAATTAGAGATTCACTACATATTGACTGTTTTTTTTGGGGAATCTATATGGACTCGAAAATGGCATTTGAGCGTGACGAAATGTACCACCGTAGATTCTGTAGCTTACTAGTCTACACAAAACAAAGTCCTCCATTTGCATTGACCGTGCTCCCTGTCGACCAGCGACTGCCCTCCTCAGACAAGAATGCTACGATTTGCGCAATGTCATCAACCTCGGCGATCCTCGCACCAGCAGGAATTCCTTTCATTTTCGTCTCCCATTCATCAAGCACCTCTTGCTCAGTGTCCCGCAACCACATATCCGTCTTGACAGGTCCAGGGTTAACGCAGTTCACAGTAGCCCCATATTTCTGTCCGAGCTCCTGCGCCCAGACTTTGGTCACTCCTTCCAATGCTGCCTTAGTAGCGCAATACGCCGTGCTGTACGAGCCTCCCATGCGTGCAATGACGCTAGAGATATTGACGATGCGAGGCGCCGTCCCGAAATGTGGGACCGCTTCCTTGAGCAGGAATGTCGGGAATCGTAAGTTGCAGTCCAGAATCTTGTCCCATAGTTCGTGTGTTAGATCACATAAGAGGGAGTCGTCTCCCGCGCCGGCGTTGTTGATAATGATGTCGATGTGGCCCCAAACTTCAACGGCTTTAGCGATAATTCGCCGAGGAGAATCACGGTCACTGCCGCTAGCTTGCACGCCTTCTGCTTCAGCGCCGAGTTCTTTTAGCTGGTTGATGACCGATGTTGCTTGTGTGCTGGCCTGGTTGTATGTGATGAGCACGTTCGCGCCGCGTTTGGCCAGTTCAAGGGCGACTCCGGCTCCGATACCGCGGGATCCGCCGGTGACGATTGCAACGCGGCCTTGAAGGGACTTGAAATTTGAGCTCATTTTTAAAAACGATGATTTTTTGCGCTGGTTCGGTGGAACTTGAAGATTGGAGAGTTTAGTCGTATGAACACAGATGAGATCGACAAGACTTCGGACTGGGTCAATGGTAAGAATCAATACTTATTTCCAGTTGGAAGACCTAGTATATTAATAGGTAGGCTATCAGCTGGGCAGCTCTCATATATCTTCGGTCACTAACTGTTATCGCAGCATTTCCAGCGTTGTAGTTCTCGAAATGAAGGGGCTCGCTGTGGATTACTTCCCTGCAACCTGTAGCGCGGAATGCATATGTATGTCCTTTAGCCCCACAAATATCCGCCACCGGGCCACCCTGACCCCAATCTGATAGATAGGCGATAGGTAATGACTGTGTCGAACAAAGTTTGGATATACGTAATATGACTATTTTTTCTTGGTGATACTATTCCAAGTCGCTGTTGGCTTCCAATTCTACAATCTTATCTTACCTGGGAAATAGCGAACTTGACACTGCACTCCTGCTGGCCGCTCGAGATACCAGGAAATCCTGGCCAAATCCGAGAGATTACATCCAAGTCAAGATCGCTGACGATTTCCAATGCGCAGTATGTACCAGACTACTCGATCCCGCCTGGATCGTCCAGGTTGACCTTGCTTGACATTTTTGCGACATGACAGACCTTGGATAGAACCATCAAGATATAAGGAGGTTGATGGAACCCTTCAAACATTACAAAAAAAAAAAATCAACCACTTTCACATTTTCTTTATCTTTCACCAGTCACCAACAGCATTTCACGATCTCTTTGTCCCTTAGCCATGAATGTCGAGCCTAAACTATCAGTTCCCGTGGTGAAGGCCACAGCCTCAGTGGACGAGATCGTCGCCGCTCTCAAACTTGCCGGAGGTGTGATTATTCGCAATGCAGTGGGACAAGCTGCGCTCGACCAAATTGAGTGAGCAATACCCTCTACCAAATTCTTTGAGAACACTGAGTAACCTATCAAAGGGTCGATGTACGCCCCGGCCTCGAACAGGACACAGCATGGAGCGGCTCATTCTTCCCATCCCAAACCCGACGCACATGCGCGGCGCTTCAAAAGTCCCCGACCTACGCGCGTGAAATCGTCATGCACCCGCTGTTCCAGGGGGCATCAAATCGCATGCTGACGGAAAAACAATGGTTCTGGTCTGGAAACGAAAAGCAATGGACCGTCTCCCGTCCCCAGCTCTCCAACACAATCGTCTTCAGTATCGGGCCCGGCGCATCGGCGCAACCTCTGCACCGCGACGATTCAATCCACCAGCGATACGCCCATTTCGCAGAAGTGTATCCGTCCGGTCGCGAAGGCAACCAGCGGGACAGCAGTATTGGATTTTTCGTTGCTGGTAAGAAGGCCACCAAAGCGAATGGTGCTACCCGGTTCATCCCCGGCAGTCACCTCTGGGATCAGAACGCCCCGCCAAACGAGGATCTCTGTGAGTTTGCAGAGATGGAGCGTGGAGATGCGTTTATGATGCTTGCTTCTTGTTTCCATGGCGGGTCGGCGAATAACACCACTGATGAGGAGAGGCTTATTTTCTCCACTTTCATGACAAAGGGATATTTGCGACAGGAGGAGAACATGTATCTTTCTGTGGATATGGATGTCATGAGGAAGTATCCTGTCGATATTCAGAAGATTGCTGGATATAGCTTGAGCGAGCCTTTCTTGGGATGGGTGGACTCCACTGATCCCAGGAAATTGCTGGATCCTAATATTCCTGACAACACTGATATGTGGACTGGAGCGAAGGAGCCGGCTGATCCTTGGATTTAGTTATAGGGTATTGGGGTAGTTTTGCTTTATTAAATATGACAGGATCAACCGTGTTTCCTGCTGCTCGTTTTTTTTCAATGAAAAATATCACCTGATTTTACAGTTCACTCAATAATACAATGTCCACTTTCTTTTAGTACGATAGTGTGTACAAAGTAGGGAGCACTTCTCTTGTTAAGTTTTACTGCCCAGGTGGATGAAAAGCGACCCTTCTACTTTGGAACGTTACCAGAACAACACTCACTCTCTTGCGTGAATATATATTTATCATTATACTATGTATAGGCACTAGTATAAACTATTGCTCCCTT
>Ga0207877_10085_pt1 | contig 48119 bp, 25 predicted proteins | sample LinPmetageLP29_FD_184046 | JGI IMG/M metagenome (GOLD analysis project Ga0207877, IMG submission 184046) | Marine viral communities from the Pacific Ocean - LP-29 (SPAdes) | ecosystem: Environmental > Aquatic > Marine > Oceanic | place: Pacific Ocean | collected 2009-08-23
CCTACCCCCCCTTAGAGCTATACGTATAGTCTTAATACTATATGTAGTCTTATATAGAGTAGAGTAATAGGTTACCGTGTACGATACGCGTCGCGTATCCACGCCTACGCGCGGAGTACAAGCCTTTATTATACTTAGGGGCCATGAGTTAGGGGCTTCCTACTTATAATTATTGTAACTACGTACTCGCCTAAACTCTATCTTCTCTGTCTTCTTATAAATGATTGACTTCTGATTATCAATTTTCCTATCGGTGTTACTATCATAGACGCTACGTTCGAACTCTTCTACTACAACTCTACCCACCGGGTCTAGATCTGCAAAACTTGCCAATAGGCGGTGACCCCTAATAGTATACTAAGTTACTTAGCCAGAAAACACACCTACCATCTATCTGCCAGAACTGGCGCGTAGCGGGCCGCTATATACGTAGAAGCGATAAAAGCCTACCCATAGAATCCGGACGTAGAGCCATTCCATATCCTACCGCCAGACGCTCGACCTATCCGCGGGCTACCAGTCTATACTAGTTACCGATGCCTAGAGGAGAGCTACACATATGTGGCTCGCCAGCCCTCCTACATCCGGACCTACCGTCACAAGAAACACATAGCGTCCCCTAGCCAGAGGGGACGGCCGAGACGCGAGGATCGCTCCTTGCTAAAGCTGCATCCTATAAAATGCTAGCGGTTATTCACCTCTAGCATCTATAGCAGCTACTTCGAGGTTTTACCCGCCGCAGACGAGCGACGGACCCAACAAGCGCTAGAAATGAAGGAGTCGGACTTCATCTAAGCCTAGGTTGACTTAGCGCTTCTCCGCTTAGATAGGTTTGCGGAGGCCGAAGATGAGGTTGCACCAGCTAACCACGACGCGACCGAGGCTTCGCTATGGCTTGAGCTTACCTAGTGGCCTAATTATGTTCGAGGGTATAGATTTAGCGAAATCGGATCGCTCGCCTTTTCGCCTAATCCCGCGACAGAGCCGATTCTTATTGCGGTTGAGCATAGCGTGCGAAGGCTTGTCTAGCTTGCATTCGATTCTATTTCTTCGCACCGGATTAACGAATTCGACCAAGTTCGTATTAATAGTTTTCTTCAAAAGCTAGGGGTCTAGGAGCGACCTATTCAGATTAAGCTACGACTATCTACCTACTCCCGTTACCGGTAGATCTAGGTCCGACTTCTTAGTTTTGTGTATCGCACTAGCCGGCCCGATCAGCAGATCGAACTCCGCTATTAGTTCTCTACGCGCTAGTTAACCGCAATTGACGACATTGAGCGATAGGCGAAGCGACATCTTTAAGCGGAAAGTTTACGCGCTACACGAGAGGCAACTGTCCTAGTAGACCCGAAGCTTAGAACCGCTTCCCCGTCCCCGGCGACCTAGGCCACGGAGCAGCTCAACCATACCTACCTCGACCTTTCGATCGTACTGCTTGATTATAAGCTCCGTGGCGATATCTTCGAGAGTCCTATAGTAGCGTTTATGGCCGCGCTTGGGGTTGATACCTAGAACCAAACGTACTACGACCTAGCCAATTATACTAGCTACCTCTCGGCATTAGTGAAAATTTTATAGATATTAGTCGCGCAACGAGCGGTCGAACTAGCAGAGGACGGACAAGTAGAACATCCCGGCAATGCACTTGATAAGATACGTAAACGGTTCTTAGTGTATAGGGTACGAGCGCTATTCGGATGGATTACTCGGCTACGTACATACGGCAAGAAAATCTAGAGTACGTCTACTAGCCTTAGCTATCTTGTCTAGAGTAATAATTACTAGTTACTTTACTACCGCGATCTTTAGCTTACTATAGACGCACTTACGGGGTTTATCCGAGCCCAAGTCGAGCTCGCGTAGTACGAACTTGAAAGACTTTTTCTACTCGAGGATAAAGAGATACGAGCGGATACAGTACCGGAACTTCCATTGCAGCAATTAACAGATAACCTAGTAAGCAACTAGCGCGGTTGGAATTTTTTGAAGCATCCGAAGAATCGCAGTTTGCTCCTAACCACTGGCGAACGTTGGATGCTAGACCGGATCTTGGGTAACGAGTCTCTCCGGAAAGACTTTATCAACTTTCGGGCAAGCGATGCAACGATCTCCTAGAAGACATCGCTAGTAGTAGCTTATCTTGACTGGGTTGACCAATTCCTCGAACGCGTTCTCCTTTTGATCCATATGACCGCTAGACAGCCCGCACGGGCAACCGAGCTTATTTCTATCCGGCACCGCAACACTCCCGAAGGGCGACACCGCAACATCTTCCTCGAACATAGACTTGTCAGTATTGTGACTAGCTACCATAAGTCTCAGAGCACGTCGAATTCGATTAAGATCATCTATCGGTATCTACCAAGGGAGGTTAGCGAGCTAGTAGTATACTACTTATGGTTGATCTACCTATTTACTGAGCAAGCCGGCATGTTTGCCCGTAGGGGTAATTCTCGGGTCTGATCCCTATTCTTCTGGCCCAAGGAGAAAGGCTACTAGGATACTGCACGCCTTGGCGTCATTTTAAAGAAAGAGGGCGAAAGACTATTGCATACCAAGCTCAATGTGCTAACATAGCGCCATACGGCAATCGGTATCTCCCGGATGCACCTAAGATGCGGTAGATTCAAGCGTAACTACGGGGTTGATAATCCGATATTGGACGAACAAGCCGCGTATAGATTATGGGTAGCTAGCACTGTCTATACACGTAGCATAAAAGAGGCGCCTAGTGTTATCGAGTCAAAGCGGATTCGATACCGGGCGGTTAGCTCGGAATGGCATAAATTCCTTGGCTTCTAGGCGCTAGTGATGCGTAAACGGCGGTATAGCTAGCTTAGGGGCGGCAGAAAAGGGGGCCGGTAGCAGAAACGCGGTCGCGAGTATATCACTATCGACTTTAGCGACGATGAGTAGTTATCGGGTACGTCTAGTATCCTACAAATAACACATCTACTATCTAGGAAAAGAGTATTATTTCTAACGGCCGTCAGAAAACCAGACCGTCTAGGCTACCCGATAAACGCACTAGTATACCACGCTAGCAGTTAGAAAATCAATATCATCTAGGCTATTACGTATTTAGCATGAGTGAAGCCGCCGAACCTATGAAAGTGAGATAGGTAATTTTGACGGGGCGGTATTCGGTTTACGTATCCGAAAACCGGCCTAACCTAATATAGCCTAGTTCCCGTACTTTGCAGATAAGGCTAGCTAGCGCAATATCAAACCGGCTTTAATTCTATATAATCAAATCTATATAATTCAACTGTCCGCTTATAACGTAACGCAACAGAATGCAACGCAAGTAAGCCTATCCTATGGGGGTAAGTGGGATGTAATTCATCCTAGTAGAGTAGGGTTTCGTTAAGTATAGGAGCCAGTTTGTTTATCCTAGTAGAAACGCCCGTCTAGATCCTAGTAGGCTTTTTTTGGTCGGATCCCTATCCCATAGGGGTAAGTAGGACGCAGTGCATCCTAATAGGCTAGGGTTTTGTTAACTATAGGAGCGCATTTGTGTATCTTAGTAGAAACGCCGGTCCAGATCCTAGTAGGCTTTTTTTAATCGGATCCCTATACTCTATTGTCAATTGTAATCAGCCCCTGATTCGTCGTTTGTGCGTACTCCCGCGCCCGCGGGGCCGTGGCCTATAGACCTATGCCCTGTTACGATGGCCAATATGATGGAAACAATCATATGCGAAATGTAAAAGTAGTAATGTAGAGCCTAGATCACGTGATCCCGGAGCTACAATCCTCCGACCTCCGAACACCTGTCCGCCCGTGCTGGGTCAACCATCCTCCGGTCCGACGACATGCGTCACATGCCCCATTACCTTTGTGGTCTATCGACTATCGGACGTCTCGCGACGCATCCATTTCGTCCAACCCACGTAGCCCGAGGCGATCCACATCCACATCGCGAAACGAACGTGTCGCGTGCTCTTTCCTTCATATAGATATATCCGCAGTCTAGGCTCTCACCAGGAATCTAAATTCTGCGAGCACCAACAGTTTTCTCTTCCGCCGGCGTCTATCCTAGGCTATCTCCGGGGCAAACGCTATCGCTCCTATACGGACGCGTAATCTACGCGGACCGATAAGTAATATATCGCGTTCGCGGAAGAAGCGTGGAAGCTAGACCTATTTAACCTACTTACTATATCGTTCCAACCGCCGCCGCTAGAGACTCGACCTATCCCTAGGTTAATAGTCTACGATGGCTATAGCTAGCCCGAGTGCGATATATACGCCGGTTGAATACTTGACACGATGAGGGTTTATCGTAGTAAGGCTTATAGGGGCCAACGCTAGCCGGGCCGTCCCCACGAAGCCAACCGACCCTTGGCCAAACCGGTAAGCTGCTAGCGCCTCTTTGAGACTAGGTACTCTAGTCATTTCTTTATTGTGACACCCGAAGCTCAGGCACGTTAAGCCAGCTAGGCACACATACTAACGACCGCGGAATTTGTCCAATCCTAGGTAGATAAGGTACTACGATAAGCAGATAATATCGCGGAGACTAAGGATACTATCACGCCGCTCGAGAGCGATGTCACCAAGTCCTTTCCCTGGCTCGAGCTTACTCGGTGGCCAGAATATAGCCGAGGGTATACCTTTAGCGATATTGCGAGTCTCGCCCTTCCACCTACTATCATAGTCTATTTAGAAATGGTCGACCATTTCACACTTTTCGTCCGTACAGCCCATAGTAAACTGTCCGGTAACGGCAACGACCTATCCCGCCATTACAGTCCATATCTACGCTTATATGCTTCCGGTCCGCGTATATAAATCATTCTATGTGAATCATTATAACTGATCGAACCATGCTTCCTATATGCTTGGATATAGAAGACCTCACTGCCGAGCCTGCTTTTCCTCAGGGATATCTTTTCACAAGCCGCGGCAGCAATCTCCCGTCATCAATATTGATAGCGATAAGAGGTATTAGAAAAAGCAATGCGTCTTCCCTCACCCGACACACGCGACGCATCGCGGTACCAATAAGTAGTACAAATAGGGAGGTGCCAGGACTTCTTTTACACCTCCGACCCTCTTATGCCATTTTCGCTCCATTTGCTATTCTATAAATTTGTTTTGACCTCGTTTTCTATCAATGTCACGTCTAGTTCACCTTGCCTATCCGGTTACTACACGGCAATGGCCTTCGCTCCCCTTGTATCTGGACTAGGGGGAACATGTTGCAATCTGTACCCTTTGCCAGTACGCGATACCCACTAAAGGCATGCAGGCCAGTAATCATTTTCGGAAAAAACATCAGATCCCAAAAAGCCGACGAATCAGTCTAGACCAACATCTTCATAGGCACAATTTCAGAAGCGGGGGCTTAGCTAAAGCACGGCCAAACGGGTCACCGTCTCATCCTACCCTTCGGGTTCTTGCCGGATTTCAGTGTTCACACTATCCGTATATCAGTACAAGCATACACTGCGACTGTGATCAACGTAGGCTAAGGTCATCGACGGGCCCGCACTCCATCCAGGCCTCTCATCGGACTTCCAGAGCTCGGGTACCGGGGAAAGGAGCGAACCCGCGTTTGATGGGCTAAACCCAATATATGTCCCATAACCGAAGAGACGGCATGATAGCAGTAATCATTCCATCCCGTCACGATCTTTCCCTGAATCTATCGATCATTCAGAGGATCCGGATATAGATGCTTTACCTTCGACTCCATCAACTGGCCCCCGAGTAGTGGACGACCTTCCGTCAAGTCCTCCGGCTCCTTATACCGTAGAGCAACCTATGAGTACAAGGCTAGCCCTGACACCAAGCTAAGTTGCCACTCAATCTACATTTCCGGGCCATGTAACTACCAGTCCGATATGGCCAGTCAGTGGGTCCTTGAGTTCCCCACGTGGATTATTCTCATCCGAGCCGAGCTTTCCCCAGCCGAGCGGCTCACCATACCTATCATCAGAACGTGATTTTGACATTGGAAGGGTTTTGGTCAGGAATTTCAAAATTCCGAGTCCATGCGACAAGGATGGAGCCCAGGTCATTATGGATCTACATCCTACAAAAGCTTTATTCGTAATGTTGATGCACGCCTCCTCTATTGGTATACTAGGGAGGCGGATAGGACAGGACGAGACACCATTTGGGGGCCAACCATGCCTAGAGGAACAACCAACCCAGTGACGATAAAAGATCCGTAGCCACACATTGGCCCGTCCGTCTTTTTCTATAGTCTCTGGTCTCTTACTACCTTGACGAGACGCATTTTATATAGTCTCTCGCAGCATTTGCTGGGCAATAGCCAAGTCACCACCAATATCCCGAATGTAAATTAGGACGGAGGGTCATCACTGTTATACCGTTTTTGGAAGTCTACAAATCTCACTTTTTCACTAGCTACAACCAACAAATTACAGCTCACATATAAAGTACATAGGCAAAAACTACAGCTCTTGATAACTCATTAAGTTATTTGAACAGCATTCCCTTGTCATTTAGCTCACTTCACATACACGTACTAGTAGCAAATTTATTAAGAGTAGTACGAATATACATAGACAACAATATTTGCTCGTATATGTTGGACTAGGACCATTGTCGCGAACTCAATTACGCTCCAAACCGAGGCAGACTGTCAAGCCGGGACAAAACCCGGCCTATCCGCATCTGCGAACGTGGCGTCATTTGGCGTATGCTGAATGCGTTGACGGGGCCGCCGACCACGGCGTGGGAGTTGCGGACGTTGACCAAAGCAATCCCTACCTCTTTCGCAATCCCTAACAGAACGTTCGACGAATTGATCTATCTGCTGCTTCGACGGGCACCAAATACTCAAAAATTGACATTCGTTGCCATCAACCTCAAAGCAACGACAAGCATGCGTAACACTCCAATTGGGTTGTTTAGCCAAGTAGATCAGCACGTAGTAATGAACCGAATTACCATAGTGTTGCTCGCGGCCCCCATAGAACGTTGCACCGTTTAGCCCGTTACGATCCAGCATAGAACTGATCCCGCTCGCAAACGCAGTTTTTGATGTGAGTGAGCACTGAAGGTACGTCAGGAACACCCATCGACTGTGAAGCCTCTTTTTACCGGGTGGAAACAAGACGTTGTTTCTTCCTGACTTGGACGAGGCGGAAGACTCAGCAGATGAGCCATCATTCACCTGACTAGGAGATGGAGAAGGCAAACGAGGGGGGACTGCGGTTGTGGGCGACGTGGTGGTATCGCTAGACGAGCTCGGTAACACTGGACGGTCTGACAATCGGTATCGACGAAACATTTTTGTTCTCGAGAACCAAGACTACCATGGAGGGGCATCGTCCTCTATTTACAGTCACGCGTCACTGACGTGGCACGCGCTAACCGCCTCTGGTAATAATTATTAGGCAGGCGGGGTCGGATTAGCAATTCCCTATTTCTAAGTTATGCTTAACTGGGGTGAGGGGTTCACCCCAGTTCTTCGTAGACATTGACATACCCATGGGTATACCCAACTACCCATAGATACCCAAACTTAAAAATCCACCAAGGAATTCGGATTAATGCAGTTTATGCTGTTTTTTTGGGTATTCACCGGTAAATTTACAATTAAAAAAATGCCCTCGCGGGTAATTAAATTAGAGAAAAAGGCGTTTTTCCTACAGAACCTATCCAAAATCAACAAAGAATTATTATTCTAATAGATACTAGCCTAGCTGATAGCCCTCATGTAATTTTGGAAGCTTTCTGACCCTACCAGAAGCCCGTAGTTGGCTTTCTGGGATAGGGGGTAATTGGACTGGATCATCAGCCTCATCAGAATCATTAGATAAAACGCTTTTTCGTCTTTTTCCAGCCCTGATAATAACTCTTGGAATATCCTGTATGTCATCCTCCTCATCACTCAGTAGATCAATTCGACGGCTCGAATGAGCTTTCAGGGCATGATTTTGCTATCACAGGTCGATTCTGGAACACGTCTGTTATTGAATGCGCCAATCATCTGATATTTGGTGCGGCGGCAGATAATGTGAGGGAAGCCAAACTGAGATCGTGGTACGTTGAGTCGATGGTGCCCAATACACCACCTGATTTGAACATGCTCGCAGCGTACTCAACAGCGTGTCAAGCTCTGTATCTCGATCCGGTGTCAGGTTATAGTATGGACTCAATCAATGGAGCCACGCTACATCAGGGGTATGGTGGGAGCCCTACTGCTCGATAGTCTTTCATTTCCCTCTCTTCTGAATGGCTATGACTTCCAGAGCTTGAGTTCAACGATGCATATTTCGTATTTCGGCCGCCACGGGATCTGGCGAACCAGAATACCTAGCTCAGGCGAAAAGTGTAGCCGAAGAAATTGCACTCTAGAGAGAGGTTTCAGTAAAAAATAGAATATCTTCTCTTGAGTAGCCAGGCTAGTTGGTAAACAACTGTCCCGATCTTATTAGTCTTTTTGTGCAACTTTACTGCCCCGGCTCTCAAATGAAGTGGTGTAATACCGGAGAAATGGAAGTAGCCGGCGAGACCTGCGGCGTGCACCGGATCTACATATACTACGGTTACGGTCATCACTAAGAATCCACGTAAGATTCAATAAAGTACCGCAATTCTTGCCTTAAACATCAGTTTCCCCAGAATGTATTCAACACGATCTTTGCGTTTCCGTTCAAGACCACAGCGACAGGTGACCCGTTACGGCCAAACTACACATTCCTTGTTCCTATAGACTACATGAGGTCACCAATGAATAATATATATAGAGGTCTATACGATATCCAGGGCTGATCATACTGTTAGAAAAATTGATATATACCTATGCGAAGCATACGCCCTGAGAAAGAGATTGTTTAAGTCTGTCTATCTATACTATGTAGTTCACCTAGTATTTATAGACATGGTGTGCGCTCACTCATAAGCGAGATGAATTGTGGTCCCCTTTATAAAGTCTTCCATGGAAAGCGAGCTTCATGGTGGTTCAGTGCTGATAATGCGATTCAGGCCTGATAAATCAGGCAGTGAGATCTCATAGCCCCATGAATCTCAACAAAGCCAACTGAGGGTTAATTTGTTGATTACTGTTTCAATATATATATATTTGAGGCAGAGGCCTATATGGTAGCCAGAGCTGATCATACTTAGTCGATTATGATACCGTATACGATATCTTCATCCACGCGGATGGTCTATAGACCGAGTGATTGGGACAGCGTTCTAGATAATGATAGTATAGTACAGTACAGTCAGCCTTACGATCCTTGACTCTCTGTCACTGGCAAAATTCATTTCATATTATCTCCACACTGTAGACTTGATTAACTAATCCAAATACTTCGAATATAGGATATTCGAACTGGCATGTCGGATATCGTATCCGTCGCGGATATTCGTCGATCGAATATCCGCCATATCGGATATCGTCAACAGCCCTACTAACAAGCGCCACCTGAACTAGGCCTGGTAAAGATATTTCCGCTAACATTTTCGACGGACTTTCGTGAGGAGATATCCGCGCAAGTGGTACTTTAGTTGACCTGTGAATTTTGTATCCTTTGTACCTTTGGTATGGGCACTCTAGTTATACAGAATGTTCGATTTTATCGTTGACTGAGGCATCGTCACAGAAAAGGTGTCTTGGGCACTTGGCGCGATTATAACCTTTTTTTTTCGTCGCATTACCTCGATCTCAAACTTCGGTCATCAGTGCTTCGAGGACCTGGCATGGAAGTCTGCCAGAACGGCATCAGAGATCTTAAAGCCATAGCGTAGAAGACAGTCATGACGTGGGAAGACACCTGAGTCGGTGGAATCGAGCCGTCAACCACGCGAAGGCCCTTGACACCATACACTCGAGCAGAAGAATCAACAACCTCACCAAGCTCCTTTGCCATCATTGAGCAGGTGCCGACAGCGTGCCAGTTGGTGCGGAAATTCTGCTTGACATAGTCCATCCACTGGTCCAAGTCGGCATCGTAAACCAAGTTGTCCCCAGGTGCAGTCTCGCCATCGAAGTGGATCTGCACACCACCCATGTTAGAGATCTCGCGGGCAAGCTTCGAGCCATTAGCTTGGCCGAGGAGGTCTAGGTCATTTATAAAGAACTTGGGGTCATAGGAAAAGTGTTTCAGATAGGGGTCGTTGCCCCGAATATGCACGGAACCACGGGTGAATGGAATGAGATCCCATAGATCAAAGTTGATCTTACCGGTAGTATCGAGGAACAGCTCGGCGTAGGCAACTTCGTCATTGACCAGCCAATCACGGTAGTTCTTATACTGGATCTCAAGAGCAGTCACATTGTGGAAACCACCGCGCGCAACCGTCTCAGTAGCCCACTGGTGCAACTTGGCGCTGAGTAATTGGTGAGCCGGAGGAGCGTAATCCCCAAACGTCTCGTTCAAAGTAGCAAAGTAGATCGCCTGACCTTGACCCTTGCCGGAGGGTTTTGATACGGGAGGTCACGGTAGTGGCGGTTTGGTCCTGCTTGTTTAGACCGACAGGGAGATCAACAATTTGCTTAACACCGGCGACATCGAGTGCAGACTTTAAACCAATACCCGAGTATTCCAGGATTCGGGGGGAGGCGGCCGAACCGGCCGCTGGCAATACCTCGTGTTTGGCGTAGACATTGAAGTTCACCTTTTTGTTGGTGCCGAAGTTTACACCAACGGCTTTGTGACCAGAACTAGCGGTTTTGTTGATGAGGACCTTTCCAACGAACTGGCCCACCAGAGGTCAACCCAGGGATATATATAATGAGTACTAGTAGAGTTCCGAAAGGAATACGAATAATACGAATGCGAACAATAGGAATTGTTGAGATAAGTGATTGTCTGATTGATTCAAATTGACTTAAGGAGTTATCTTTTACAGGGGCGGGATGTCTTATATATATCTGTTCCTAATCCCTGCCATCAGGTTCAGCCACCGTGATACTCAACAGGAATATGAATACAAGGGTTATTCATATTCGCATTATTCGTAGTTATGCTTCGCCATCAATTTCCTTTTATAAATCATACGTGCGTGGTCTTGAATGTATATAGAAACCCTCGTATTTCAAACTGAACAACCGTGAACGTCAAAAGCCCTTAGAAATTCCATTGATGAACCCAATTTAACATCTGAGCACTGGAAACAGGTCCCAGCGCCGCCATTGTCTTACTCGCCTGTTTCGCCTTCTCGACACTGACCTCCGCCGACAGCATATCATCATTGCCAACGAGACCACGATAGAAAGATAGTAGCTTTAGGGCAGGCTTTTCACGGACTTCCTGGTCGGTCGGATCTTTTATTCCCTCGAGCTCATCTAGCCACTCGCTGAGAGGAATGGATTGCACGGGGTACTTATCTTGAATTGCGGGAACCAGCGAGGACCAATTGCCTCGGCAAGGGTTGGTCAGATGGAAGACGGCGTTTAGGTCTTTATGAGACGAGCGGCGTGTTTGAAGGATTTCAAGCGTGATTTTGGCCAAGGCATCCTATCGGGGCTCTTAGTCATGGTTCGAAATCCTTCCAATTTTAGGTTCATATAGTCACTCACCACAGAAATCCAATCAACCGCATACCCACCCAAATCCGACGGAACCTTACCCATCGCCTTTGACGTGGCCACTAGTGTTGGAATCCACTCGTGCGGGTTCCACAGGCCCAGCCGACTATCAGGTCCGGCAATTTGACCTATACGGAAAATACTTGTCGGCACGCTAGCCTTACGCGAAGCCTCGAAACAGATCCTTTCTCCCACGAATTTTGACTCGCCGTATCCTTGCCCAAGAACTTGCTCGATACTCTCCATGGCTACCTCGGGAACGAATGGACCCATGGAGTCGGCAGCCCAGCCTCCGACCGTGCTCACGGATGAGATAAAAGCCAGGTGAGCATTATGGCGACCGTTGATGCTGAGATTGACAAACTCACGCATCCCGAACAGATGTGGATGCTCGAAGGATTCCACCGGGTGATTGAAGTTGACTTTCCACGCGTTGTGGATGACGAGGTCTACTGTGTCTAGTAGGGATTGGTACTTGTTGGAGGGGAGGCCAAATTGAGACTCGCCGAAAGACACGTGTAGAAATTCGACTCTGGAGGGGTCGGAAATGACGGAGATCGGAAGGCCTTTGGACTGGAAGCTCTCCATCTGGCGAGCAGGTGCATCCAGGGTGCGGTTGAAGCAGTAGACCTTTGTGACGTTGTCATGGTTGAACAGGCTTTGGAGCAGATATGTCCCTAGGGAGCCGGTAGACCCGGTAAGAATCACGGTGGATGCTTTGGGAGACTGGGGCGACGGGTTCGTAGATCGGATGGGAAGATCACTTGTGTATTTGGATATCAGATTGGCGATCTTCTCAGACCGAGGAACTTTTGCAGCCAACGTGATTTCCCCCTTGAGAATACCCATGAGCATCTCAGTAAGCCTTTTTAGGGTTGTATTTGCGTAAATAGTCTGCATGTTGATGGATTCAACGTTCGCTTCAGGACTGTAGACAAGAACAGCATTTTTCAATATTTTGCTCAACTGAATCGTGCGCAGAGAGTCCAGTCCTGAACTGTATAAGTCGTCATTGTCACCAAAATCGGATGCGCCAATGATGATTGAGATCACGTTGCGCAAATAACCGCTTATAGTTTCGAGATTCACCGTGGAAGGGAGCTGGTTCTCCAGCTGGTCATCTTGGGCGGCATAGAGATCGTCAATTTCCTGCGCATAATCCTGGTTCACGGCATGTCTCTGCGTCGTACCCTTAGGGGTGAGTTTAAATGGCTTCTCTCGTGATGAGAGCCGAATCATGTTCTTCATGACGCGGCCATAATTGGGGACCGTGTCATTGGCCCTCTCCACCAACGGCCAGATCACATCTATCAACTGCTTCTCGTCGCTCAGCACCTCGGCATCCTGAGCTGGTTCAATCAACAGAGCGGACTGGAATCTGGCCTGGCCGACTAGCAGCGCCCGATGAACGGATGGATGGTCCTCGATCATCTTTTCTAAAGTGACAGGGTTGAGTTTCTCCCCATTGTTGAGCACAATTACATCATCGAGACGACCTCGATACTTCCAAAGTAGATGGTTGGATGGGTGCTGTACGAACAAATCCTTGGACCGGTACTCCTTCAAAGTCGGAAAAATATGGAAGATACCGTGCATGATACGAGAGCGTTCATTGCGAGAAATGACGAGTTCATACAACCCCTCTCCGATAAGTTGCATGTCAATCTGATATAACGGGTTCCATTCAAAATAGTCCCAGTCTTTCGCCCTCCGAGGAACCAAGGAGCTAATAATGCCCATCTCGCTCGAGCCGATGACGGTTCTCAATGTCGTATATTGAGTCAGTTTGTTGCCAATTTCTGGTGCTAGAGGGGCACCGCCGAAGCAAACAAAGTCAAGTTTACTGAGACAGTCGAGCGCATCCTTGGACTGACTCATATCTTCTAGGATGGAAGGGGGGAGAATAGTGGCAGTGGGCTTTGCAGCTCGCAGAATACTGATCAACAAGTCCACCGAAAGAGGCTTATCGGGACTGGCCACGAAGGGAATATTATGAAAGATAGACTCGAAGAATGAGACCAAGCCCATCAGGTGAAAGTACGGGGTGCTCGAAAGGACCAGATCGGTTGGACCAAGATCGTTGAAAAAGGCTGACTGACGACCGTCAGGGCGGGGGAGATGCGCCGCGGTATCCCATGTACCAAGGAAACCGTGGGTGAGTGGGACGGGTTTTGGCATTCCTCAAGACGGGTAGTGTTAGCGGGAGATGAAAGCTATGGTGGAATTATGGATGCTATACCAGTTGTTCCAGAGCTGTGGATGATGAAAGCGACTTTGTCTTCAATCTCGTCAAACGTCTTTTCGAAGGGGTAATGATCCAGCCCATGCGTATCTTCGAGAATTTCAGTAATGCTAAGCACCTTGATAGAGTCGATGGCTATTGAACTTTTGAGTTCCGAGACTCTGGAGGATCTCTCATGGCTAAACAACATCTTGGTACAGTTTGTCGCGCCGAGTACATGAGCGTACGCTTCGTTCGACAATCGAGTGGAGGGAAAGAAGATCTACACTCAAAGCCAACTTTATTAGCCTCATACAACGAACATGAACTTGATGTAAATTAATGCCCTACCGTATAGCCCAATTTATGCGCTGCGAGCATGACGATGATATACCGAATATCATTGTTGGCCAGATACGCAATGGTGTCTTCCTGCGTTGGTTTTCCGATATACTTCTCTATCCACCATGCCGTGGCATTTACTGCACGCGAAAGATCGCGAAATGTGATTTCTCGAAACCCATCCTCGACTTGGACGCTCTTGGGAATCAAGCCGAATCTGCGTCCTGGGTCGTTTTTTGCAAAAGCATCGACCTCTGCTGCCAGCAGCTTTTTAGACAGCCCCGGAAAGGGATGCTTGACGCTAACCATGGCCGTTTCAAGATTGAAGATAATATGGCGATGAGTGAGGGGTAGACAATTATTCTTGGCTTCCATCTTGTCTACGGTTCCCTTTATACTTTTCCAATGAGGTTATTTCAGATCAATTGATGCACCACCTTCCAGCGTACGTAATATGCTGTCGCATCATCCACATCAGTAAGGTTGCAATGCACAATGACATGAGCGCCATGACAGACCGCGGAATTTGCAGGTGCACAAATGCCGGCTTATCCGGATCAAGGGCGTTTTTAGCTCCCGCTTCTTGGAGAGTTATGCTTTTTATTCGATACATAAAACGATATTTATATCTGCTGACGAGACACAAACCGGATTTTAACAACCAGTGGGTCTGGTGTGCGATAACACCTCCGGATACATCCGCCCAAAGCGCGGGTAATCAATCCCCCTGCTTATCTTCAGCATGCACTACAAACCTCATCACTTGGACCTAGGAATTTACGTGAGTCGAGCTTGGTACCGACAGAAAGTGGTCACGTTGGTGGCCTTTAATATAGAAGGAGCCTTCAAAGGAGTAAACAAGAGAAGCCTGACGCGCATTTCCTAATACCCAGGCACCCCCCACTCTACGCCACTGGACTGTTCCTGATTCTGCCAAGCTTAACCAGATATGGTAAGTTTGGAGCCACAACGGCCCAAGTGCTTCCCCCTTGCTACTGATATTTGATATCTTCGTTCCCTCACGGTATGTTTTGAGTGTCGTTATTGATTTGAAAACCTCCTCGCCGGATATAAACTTAAAATTGTGATGACTAGGGATGCTGTCATTTTGACATTCTGCGTAAAATGACCGTCAGGCGTCATGACAGGGTGTTTTAAAATGACGGTCAGTAAATTAAAGTGTAGCTTAGTAAGTGCCATTGGCCAATTAAAGGACGGTACTCTCACCGGTCGATTCACCGCTGTGGCTGTTTTTGCAATATTTGAACCCACTCAACACTAGACCTCTTCAAGTCCCATGGGACTAAAGCCAATTTCAGTCCCATTCCCAGTGCACCCCACTCCCACGGGGGTAGGGTATACTCCCATGGGGAATCCCCAATTCCCCGCCGAGACGAAAATTTACATAACTAACCTGATTAGGATGGATAAGCTCGCTGACCAAGCTAGCTTTGCATAAATGGCATGAATAACTATCTCTCTGTTGCTGGTCCGAATGCCAGCGTCTGGTCACGTGTAGTTACGTGTGATTGATAGATCTCCCATTTCCGTCGCGCGTTTGCTGTAAATTGTAATCACCTACGCTGAGTGGAATTCAGTCATGCCGACCGGCGAAGCGGTATAGAGGTAGACGGGTATCGCGGTAGATAAGCCCCTGCTACTCTGGCTAAGCGACGGGGCCTACTCTGCTCGACTAACACCCGTGGGGATCCTATTGATCGCTGAGGCAGCTGACTCTGACGAGGTTCGTTTGGTGCTGAATGTCTGACGGTGATAGGCTCTCTATCGGTTGATAGTTTGCTTGCCGAGGGGACTCGGACTGGACGAATCAAAGCGTCTAGACTTCCTTCGTTTCGACTGCATTTATCAGCATTCCGACATTGCAGAACTAAGATCATCCATACTTACCACACACAGTATGACGTGCCAAAGCCTATACGTCGCTTTTCCAACCACTCTTCCGCGTAGGATAGATGGCAATGCGCTCGGCACTGATCGCAACGTAGGATCACGTATTCATTTGCTTGTTCCTCGTCCTTAGCCAAACAAAACACACAGTGAACGTCGTCGACATCTTCACTTAAGCTGAGATTCTGCAGCGACAAGTTCTGGGCCGGGACCTGAGCATCTCGAAGCGATCAACCGCGTGATATCCTACCTATACCACACACGTTTCCTCGCTCTAACGTACCGGCCGCGCCGATCTGGTGATGATGAAGCCGTCACTCTCTTTAGTGATGCCTTATTCGCCGATAACCCTGACCGGAAGAGCTCGGAGGGATATATCTGCACAATCTTTGGAAGACCTGTTGACTGGAGAGCTGGTAAACAACGTACGGTGACTACCAGTACTACCGAAGTGGAGCTGCTGGCGACCTCCGAGGCTGCGAGGACCATGAGCATGTGGAAACGTCTCTTTGTAGCCATTCGTTTCGATCCAAAGCACGAGCTTGCTATCCGGTGTGATAACCAACAGACGATTCGGCTTCTCACCAAGGAAGCTCCTCAGCTGCGCACGGAGCTACGCCACGTCGATATACACCACCACTGGCTCCGTCAAGAGGTTCAGGCAGGCAGAATTCTTATCAGATGGACCGAAACGAAAGATATGGCTGCGGACGGACTCACTAAGCTACTGCCACGCCAGAAGCACACAGACTTCACTCAATTGATGGGCATGGAGGATATTGGAAATCTGCTAGATTAGCAGAGTATGTTGGACATTGTGCAAACGCTGAGGGGGTGTGACGAACTGAGGGAGTGGTCAAATACCACTAGGACCCTTCGGGACAGGCTTCTTCATCGTTCACCCAATTCCCCCTAGTATTAGTATGGTATTCCGGGCAGACTCGGAAGTATGGGGTTGTAACACGCCGAAGGCTCAATTGTATAAACCCCTGAGATCGTTCAACCGATCTCAGAACCTTCAATCAATCATCTGATTCATGGGCTCTCGGCTATTTGGCCTGTTTGCCAAACCGCGGTCTACCCGCAGTTAACCAATTGCGGTTTCTGGATGTTGCCTAACCGACCGCAGTTAGGAAAATCCCAAACCTCAACCGCGTTTTCGCGGGTGGTGGCGAGCTCTAGCTAAAACTGATGGCTGTTCTTGGATAATATCATAGATATGGTCCCGGTCGTCCTCGGTAATCTTCCTTGTCTGATTTTCGCTACATCGAATTTATTGCACGTGGCTCCTCAGTCTTTGGGGGACGTCGCTGTTCTCAAGGCACTTTCTGGTAAGTCTTCCCATGTGGAAGCAGCTTTGTCACGGCCTTCGTTTCGATGTCACCAATAACGTGATTCCCGGCGGGTCCGTCATCCCTGCCGGTCCGTCACCCCATCAAAACTTCAAATTTTACATTTTTTAAAACACTATTTACACCACCAAAACAGTATTAAATTAGCAATTTAGATCTTCTGTAGATATATAGAATACCTATGCCCCGTTCCTCCGTATTAAGAACATTTGATTTGCCGACGTATAGGGGGCAAAACAGGAAGTATAGGTTCAACCTAGGGTTCTAGAGTAGGTATAGTATTAGATATATATCTTATACTACTACCTCTCTTACTACTAATATTAGTACTAAGGTCTAAAACCTCTATTAAACTACCTATATTAGATATTTGCTTCTTTGATTTCGCCCTTTTTTTTGTCTATTTTCGGTTTCCCTCTCGTAAACGCTTGATTTTATCCCGTATTAAGATATGTTTATAGACTAGTTCAACCGATATATTATAAAACTATTAAAGATCACATTTTATAGGCGAAGAGATCTTATTAGTAGCTAAATTTAGACTAGAATTAAGCCTAGATTTACGTTTTTCTAGCTACTTAGTCGTCTAAGGGATATCGGTAGAGATATTGCTACCTAATATTAAGCCTTATAATACTAGTCGATCTAGTAGAGGTAGAGATTAGACACGAATATTAAGCTTTAATAATACCTAATTAGGGTCTAATAGTACTAAACTAATAGCTACGAAGGTACTCTAAATAATAGACTCTTTAAATAAGTCGTAAAGAGCTACCGGAAAGATATTAAGGAAGTTACCTTTTTTGATAGAATCGATGCCTAATCGAGTATAGTCGGTAACCCGTAATCTATAAGAGCGTTTTAATATAGCAAAATAACTAATATTAGGAGACTATAAAAGATAAGAGGTATATAGAGGTATATAGATTAGTATAATATTATTTTCCTAGCAAATCTTATCGAATATTGCTATAAGATAACTATTATAGCCGTCGAGGACTAAAAGACGATATTTTCCTTTTATCTAACTTATAGTATATAGAATAAAGTATTTTTAGAACTAATTAACGCTAATTTTATTGCTTATCTAGCCGCTTAGACTAATATTAAGAGCCTAATACTTTAGAAGGTCGTTAAACTATCGTTCTATAAAGTTTTTCCCCTTAAAAATAACGTATAGTAGAGGCGCTCGTCTAGAGACGTAAATTAATTTAATAATAGTTACCTATTTACGATTACTCGCTTATAAAACGCCTCTCCGACTAGTATAAAGTAACTATATAATAATCTTCGTTGTCGTACTAATTCCTATCGTAAACCCTAATTCGTTAAAGCTATAGATATTATCGGAAGTAATACTAAAAATATCTATACTTCTATTATTTATCTATCTCTAATATTCTATTATTTTTTTTACTATACTATCCTATAATTCTTATAACTACTCTAATAGTTCCTAAAACTCTAAAACTCCTATATCTCTATACTTCCTATACCTCTATAATTTTTCTATATCTATTAATTCGATATCTCTATAATTTTTATATCTCTATAAACCCTATAACTCTATAAATTCTATATCTCTATAATTTATATAGCCCTATAGTTTTTATAACCCTATAAATCCTACGACTCTATAATTTTTATATCTCTATATTTCCTAAAACTCTATACTTCTTATTTCTCTATTACTTCTTACGACTTTATATTTCTTAGAAAAATTTCTAAAATCTAAATACCTTATACCCTATCGAACTTTCTTATAATTTGCCTATAAACCTAGCTTAATATCTAAAATATAGCTATAAAACTAGCCTAAATTTATTAAAACGGTTTTAAAAAATAAAAAAAAAGAAATCTAAAATATACTAAGATATTATATAACTAACTAATAATTAAATATATATATAATAATAAAGACCCTAGTTTATTAAGAATATAGGTCTAGACAAAGAATAATAATAGAAGGAATAAATAGAAGCTAAAAATAATAAAACTTATAATTATCTATATCTATCTTTTCTTTATTCTCTTAGGGGTATTTATATCCCCTCGCTTAGAGTTAATTTTCTATAGAGAACGTATACAATAGAAACTCTATATCCTAATACTTATAGATCTAAGTATAGTACTCTTAAAGGAAAATATTAAATCTAGGGAGTTATACGATAACTCTAGTTTATATAGTCGGGAGAAAGAAAGGCTAACCTTCGGATAGATACCTTTTATATAAGGTATCTATATAGCTAAATCGCTATATATTAATATAGTTCGTATATTAAGTACCGATCGCTTCTACGTCGAGAACTCTAAAACGCTTACTAAATAACGAGAGTATACGATTAAGGCCTAGTACTTAACCGAGAAAAAGAAAAGTAGCTCTAGTTTAAGTATATATAAGTACCTAGTATATTTAGAGACCCTAAAGGATATAACTAATATAGCCTATAGTAAGTTTAGCTATAAGTAGTAACCTATACCGCTCCGCTATTTAGCTATTTTTAACAAAAATACCTATCTTTAGGGTACATCTTCTACTATCTTTATATTATCGAATATCTAAACTCGACCGAATAAAGGGGAGACCTAAGCAAATAAATCTAGGGTACCTATCTAGTATACCGAAAGGGTATTACGAGGGTCGATAGATACGGACTAAGGAGGAGTCTTATTCCCTTTATAATACCCTTTCGGGCCTATATATAGCCTATACTCCTAGTTATACTCCTAGCTATACTCTAGGCTATAGATATATCCTACTCGGTATATACTCTAGGCCTATATATAGCCTACTTAGTATATACTCTAGGCTATACTAATAGCCTAATTAGGTTAATACTATAATTAATATAATCCTTACGACCTACTTAATCTAATAAATATAAACTTATACCTATAGCGAATATAAAATATTCTAGCTACCCTTTTTATTAATTATATACGATCTAGTACTACTATTATAATAAAATTACCGTTATATAGTAGCCTAATAGTAGGCATATTTTTAGCGAAAAACCTAATCTTAATATCTTATATAGAATAGGAGTAATCCTAAAAAAACAAAACCGATATAGAGAATCTCGGAGTCTTATAGATAAGACTTTATCGGAGCCTCGTAAATACGGCTTATCGGACCCTTAAACATAAGGCCCTAAAATTACCTAAAATAGCATAGGCCCTCCGTAGCTAGAGGTCTTAGTATCCCCTATAAAAAAATATAGCTTTTTGCAAGACTTAATTTCTACGACTTCTAGTCGTCCGATCTCGCTTAAAATTTAATAGATTAAAATTTTACTATTAGGCATATAATATACTAAAAAGCTAGCCTAATCCGACCACCAGAAATCCTTTTACACTAGCGGCCAAATTCGGGATAGCCCCTAGTCCTATACCCGCTTTTCCCTACCCGCCCTAACCCAATCAGAACCCCGTATTCGATGGCCCCTGGTAGGGGCTATATTAGGAATAGAGTTAGGCGCGGGTCCTTCTTTAGTAAGCTTTTTATCCCGAGGAATATTACCGATTATCTAAGGGGTCAATATTAGGCACCTCGCTATAGACCGCTACGAACGTCGGCGGAGGCTACTCGCCGATAAACATAACTAGCGTCCGTCTAATACAACTAATAAGCCTATTAGGTCGATACTAAGTAGGGCTACTAAAATAGTATAGCGTCGAAGAGGATTATATACTACTTAGGTTACGCGGCAATAGGAGGAGAAAGAACGTCTCTAGGGGTTCTAAACGTTAGCAATAGAGGAGAGGGCTAACTAGGGAGGAGCTAACCTATAATAGAGGAGATAGAGACGGCTAAGGATAATCTAGTCTTATAAGGAAACTTACTAACTTATACGTCTATAGCGGGACTACGGAGGGAGGTAGATAGAAATAGAAGAGGCCGACCGAATATAGGGGAATATCCTACGATATCGTACCTAGGTAGATATAAAAGATAAGATACGGAATATTAAGGCGTATATATATCGCTATAGCTTAGATATCCTAATAGAGATAGGGAGAATTAGGATCTAGGATTAGAGGCTAGCGTAGCTTAGGAGGGAGCTAATAAAGGAGTAGGACTACGATAGGAGGTAATTAAGGATACTAACTTAGGTTATATTTTGTATATATTCGCTCTCTAATTTTTCCTTATCTAGTTTTTGACTTTTATTTATATTATATCTATATTCTATAAGCTTCTACTATAGATAATAACTTAATATAGGTAATTACTTAATATAGGTAATTATTTAAGGTAGGTACTCGCTTAAGGTAGGTACTCGCTCGAGGTAGGTACTTAGGTATTATAGAGTCGCTATAGTAAAAGGCGTTAGAATAATAACTCCCCCTATAGCCTTTATATTGCCTACAACAATCCCGTAAAAAGAATATAGTATACGAGAAGTAATCTAAAGTATATCCTAAATTTTGAAGGTAATAGATAATATATTAAGTAAGAAAAAGGTATATAACGTTTATTCAAATACGGTTAGTAGGTATAACGTTTAATCGGATTAGGTTAGCGTAGATAGTCTCTACCCGAATACTATACCAAAACTAGCTAACTTTAGAGGCTTATTGTACTATATATAGTGCTTTAGAAATTTATTTAAAAATATATTTGCAATCCTTAGACTCTCGGCTTTCTAATAGTATTAAAAAAGAAATAACAATCTATGGTGGTAGCTTTCTCTAGTACCTATTATTTGCCTAATATACTGACTGCTATAATAGATGTTCCTCCCGTACCCGGTCTACTATCTACCGGGACCCCTCGACGGGCCACGGCGTGCGCTTATCCTATAAAAAAACTCTACCCGGCCTTAGGCTAGTTGAAATCGTCGGCCATACGATCCTATAGGATCGCGGGAATTTGATCGGGTCGGTACCGCAAAATTTGGTTGACTATTAACTGCTGTGCGCTAGCCGTCAACCTATAGATAAACCCGCGGAATACCCCTATAGTAAACCGTGTCGTTTTATATAACAACTTATCCTCGTTGCCCTAACCGATGTGCCCGGCGGCCGGCGTATTATAATAGATCTTCAACCTATATCGGCGCAACCTATATCGGCGTAAATCTATTATCTATTCCATCGGACTAGCGGTACTATACACTATGAACTTAGTAACCATAATATGAATCTATTTACGCTATGTCTTGGTACCCTCCCCCGCCTGCTAGGTAAATACAATAGGTAGTAGGGGGCTACTAGACAAACTATTAAATACGGATAAACTAGACGGAGAATCCGGTGTGGCGGCCCGTCGTAGGGTTTAGGGCGAATTGCGGCCATCCCGCTAATGCGAAAATATATAATCGACCGGGCTAGGGTCATCCTACTCCCCTATTAACTTTCTCTCCCCGATCTATAACAACTCGCGCGTATCCGGGTCTAACAAAAACGACTAGTATACGACCACGAATCGGGATACCTTAATTACACTAGACAAAATCTAGGGGTAACTATAGGGATCCTTCTATAGCCGACCGGCGTTATGGTCACTTATACCTAACACGGCCAATACACAAACCAACGCTAACTCGTACTCGCTCGATCGGATGCGCTAATTCAATAATTCGATCATAAATTCTATGCAATCGGCTTCCATAGGGTGTAATATATCTAGGTTCGGGTCGGTACTATCGGTAGGGATCGGCTCGGGCCGGTCCTTATGACACTCGGCGGAATGCCATAATACGTCCCATAACGTAACCGGTAAGCGAGCTGCGTACCCCAAAACACCATAATAAACTCGATATTTTATAACCTTGTATCTCAACAACCAATGATTGTTATTACTTCATCTTTCTAATACTACCGTTTTATGGCATAGGAAGTACTATATTCTAATTTTGAGCTAGCACAATAAATATTTCATTATGTTACCGTAAAATACACTGTAATTTAGCAATCTAAGCTGCAAATATATATTTCTGATTAATTTTCTTTCTAAATCCCCCTAGATTCTATAGATAGGTTAGGTATATTATGGCGAATACAGTACTATAAGAAAACTTTATAACAATATATTGTTGTTGAGATATAAAGCTATGAAATATCGAGTTTATTATAGTGTTTTGGGGTACGTAGCTCGCTTATATGCGTAGCTCGCTTACCGGTTACGTTATAAAAAAAAAGCTGACTAAACTGTAATGCGCCTCATTATAGTTCCCCCCATGGGATAGGCCATTCTCGGCCCGTAGGCTTGACCAATGAAGAATCTGATGAACGGTGAGTGTCGATCCAAAAGGGTAAGATTTCGCTAAGAACCACCCCGGGCCGCGTGATCGTCGTGTATGCTACCCTAGCGAGCGGATACGTGAAATTTGGCCCGCCTACCAAGGTAAGGTAGCGTAGAATGCAATTGCGCAACTTGGGTCCCTTGAGACTAAGGGAGATCGATACATATAATTGTCTTAACTTTATGTACTGCTGACGTAACCGGGGTGGCTAAGTAGGCAGCTACTTCTATACGTGATCTAGGATCCAACTTTGGCGAGGGGCTAGGGTTAATAAGATCTCTAGTGTAGTGTCTGGTATGGTTCCTAGCTAGTTCCTACATACGTCTACGCGATAGACCTAACTTAGATCATCTACAATAGTTTATTATTGGGCATGTTTAGGATATAGCCTTTCTTGAAATCGTCTTGACAGATACACACTTGACAATTGTTGCCTAGCCCTATCGCTAAGGCTTTAGCGTAGAGCAATTATTGGGCTAGCCGCATTAAAATGAGGGACAAAGAAAAGCTTCCCAAACGATATTTTGCAATGTACCTCAATTAAATGCGGCACCCTCAACGATTAAGTCGCGCTAAAGACTTGGCGGTGGGGCTAGGCAACAATTGTTAAGTGTGTATCTGTCAAGCCGATTTCGAGAATGACTATACGTTGGCCTACTTGGTTACGCGGCAATGCGGTATATACGTCATATTTAGCTAGCCCTAGTCGCTAGAGAATATGTGGGGAAAAGGGCGATCATAAAGATCTCTTAGCCGGGGTGAGACCGACAATTGATCTATAAAATCCTAGCATTTCACTTACTAGTTCTTGCATTAGTTTTGTCTACCAGGATTTTTCCGTTACAGCAACGTTTTCCTACATTCTATTCCCTACTACCTACCGAGTATAATTTTGGCACGACGTCATCAGTATGAAGCTTTTTACCGCTATTATGAGCTTGCTCGCTAGAGCCGCTATTGCGGTGCCTATCGACCAATTTACGCTTACCGAGGCACCCGCTATCATACCCGTTAGCCTATCTATGCGTGCGTGCTGGAAGGCATGCTTCTTAGAAGAGCCAAAGTGCCCTAATACTATGGTATAGATGCACGAATCCTATAAGCCTTTCTCTGACATAAATATAGTCTCCCGAAAAACTGGTATTGAACCCTATCACCTACATAACATTGTTTAGCTAAACCTAGTTCTTAATTATATAGGGCTAGTGTTGGACCTGCTATCAGTATCAATAAGGGCCGGCAATAGGCTACTACCGCGATGCCGGTCATTTTTGGGGAAGCTATGGACTAGACATCTTCGAGAATTAAGGTATATGTTAGTTATTACTATATAGAGGCCGAGATCCTAATTTCTTCATCGAGAAATTAATCATAATAGGTATCGCTCGACGTTTCGTAGAGGATATTAAGAAGTAGGCTAAGAAAGTAAAGAAAGCGATCACTATTCTTAAAAGTCTTTAGTCTATACAAGTTTCATTAGGTTGCTATGGCGTTATACTACAGTAGGCTTGAACCTTAGTCATGTAAACAAAGAGTTACCTTATTGTTCTCGTAAAGATTCTATCGTGTTTTGATTTTCAAATTTGTAGTTATAGTATATATAGTGGTATAACATAAGTATTTGACCTCGAGTACTTCGGCCTAGGACCTACTTTTTAATACTGCCTGGCAGAAACCTTCGAAATTCAACTAGACCTATCTATCCTCCTTTTTCTGCTTCAACTCTTGTCGTACTCATAAATTCTTCATTCTACTTCTCTTGGAGATAGAAAGATCGCGAAAGCCGAGGATATCATCTCGTATCGATTCACCGACCGGCTTGAAATTCGGCGAGCGTTATAGCTAGTAGATAGTATCCATCGGGATGAGAACAAGGATCTCGCTCTACTTAGTGATACTCTTATTAAGTTAATTCTTGTCATAGAGGGTCTTCGTCGACATACGGCCCGTGGTAAGTAATGACATCTTACTAGCTAGGGTGATTTGAGACTGATTAATTTTATGTTTCTCTTTTAGGCCAGATAAACAACGTTATATTAGAGAAATCTTCGAATGCCTACCTTACGTAGCGAGGTTTTTCCATAGGTCTAGTAGAATGTCTATAGCAATCGATCCTAAGGTAACACAATCTACCCGGGCCCTATGGCCTCTACTGTGGAGGCTATCGTTGGAGCTGTTTTCAATGATAGCGGAGAGAAGATGACGGCTGTCAAAAGTGTTATGGAGGCTTTGGGCGTTTCTTGGCCGGAGTGATCTCTTTATATAGGTAATGTTGCTTTTGCCCCTTTTTGAAAAATGTTAAGTTCGGAGCGACTGCTCGTGTTAATAGGACTCTTGTTGTGATATAAGGCTGGTATAGATTGGGAACCAAGCCGAACTATCGGAATTAATCCCGAAGTATCTATACGAAGAACTAAGTTGATTTCCAATCAACTTGATCTTCTCGTTGTATATATAGCCTTATGTTTCCCTCTGAATAACATAACGAATACCTCTGAACTACAATACATCTCCCTACGGGAGCCGAAGTAGATCTGCTCGCAATGCTCCACGAACCCGGTGTGCCGCTATATGCCCTCTCGCTGAAGATAGGCTGCACTGCGAGCGTTATGCCTAACCTCTCAATCGAAAAAGGCCTCGTGAAGAATGTGAGGGTGTAGGTAGTGGCCTTGCTATCCAATGTGGTGTAGGTACAACTACTATAGCTATTATTGGTTGAACTAGACTCTACCTTCTATCTACCCCGCATTACCTTTGACTTCAAGCCACAACGCGCAAATTGGACCGTCTAGCGTCGCTAGTTTCCTTTACGCCTAGCGTATGCTATCACCTTCAATAGCTGCTAAGGCCTTACCTTAGACCGTGTACTACTAGACCTAACTATGCTAGTCTTTGCATACGGCTAGCTCTATACTAGCCTATCTCGTGTTCGAACTGCTACGGACATTTGTATCCTACGAGACCTAGATAAGATAGGTCACTCGACGCTAAACGTGGTATACTATAATCTGCTATTGCCTATCTAAAGTAGGTATAGTCTCTCCTATAGGGTGATCGATGTGATATATTCTTGCATTTTCCTTACTTACCTCTATATTTGCTTCTATGCGTGGAGAGGCAATTAATTTACTTACTGTTTTTAGGTTCATCGTCCGTCTCCTATTGAATATAAACCCGTATCTACTTATGCTACGGAATGCTATAATCAACTATATCCACTTCCGCTATCTCGACTACGTACAATGGCCTCCCACAGGTTCCCGGCTATTCTTTATGTGCGAGACTTTATTGATCACGTCGGCCTAGACCCAAAACGTGCCCAGCAGTCATCGGCTCTGCTGATCCGGTCGGCTGTCAATATTCCCTACGAACAAGACACGCTATCGACTAATGTTCAATGTGGAGCTATTCCGATCTTAATTCATTTCTACGCTACACCGGCGCTTCTGCATCTCTACGAGCCAGATTCTTTCTTCTATGCATAGGGCCCTTTTAGCACCTATATTAGCCCTGATGACGGCCTAGAGATAGTCTTGTATGCCTACGAGGTTCACCGGTATAATCCGGCTTCTTGAATTTCGTCGATGCGTTCTCCCCAACCAGGCTAAGGCTAACTATATGGACCGACTTCTCTTAGGCATCCTGGTGATGTGGCTGTTAACTTATTTCAAACCTACTGCCTAGAGGCCGCGTATCCTACCGTTCTGCTTATGGGTACTATCGAATATGCTATAGGTCGTATCAATAGTGGACTATCGTTGATGCACTATGATCTTCATTCTACGGTCTATAATGCCTCCACAAAGGGTTCTATAAGCTTCACAGTGGCTGCGTTCTTCAGAAATAGACCCCGATGGGCCAACTTCCCTCCCCTGAAACTCCACACATATATTATGATTGCCGTACGTATTATTGGCATCACAACTACCGGTCCCCGGTTGGCATTAGTGGTTGATGATGTCTATCTCCTCCCTACCCTCCGCTATGCCCTAGACACCCCTAACAGCGGCACCGCTGGGCAAACCGCGCCGGGCCGTTGACCCCTGCCAAGAAAAGTCGCTTTGACGATACCTTCTTGGACGGTTACTATAACACTGACATTATTTTTTTAGTTGGAGTTCAATGTCGTAACTTTTGACCCTATTAGTACATCTCCCCAGTCAACTAACACCGCTGCACTAGAGCTATCAGATGTTAATGATGTTTACTCCCCGACACCGACTCCGTCCAGCTAGGATATCCGCACGCGGTCCGGACGAAAACGTTGACTCTTTTAGATGCGCTCCGCTATTTCGTATATTGAATATTTGACTTGGATTTTTCTCTTATTAAGAACAATACCCCCTAGCCTCTCTATACGTTTCTGTTTAGTACACGTAGTAGCGGCTTTCGGCCGCTGCCAATGCAACTCGTATAAATATAAGAGAAAAGATGAGAATACATGAGATGCTCTACCATCCTCCTTATCACGGCTGCCCGTTTCAGGACTAGGCGACTTGTGATTAGATCCCTTTGATAATCTTTAATAGGGTCCTAAGAGTTACTTCCTTCTCATCGCAATGAATTCTTGCCTTCCGACTAGACCAAAAAGCTGTATAGTGTACCTTCCTAATTCGTGATTTCATGGTCGCCGCTCGATAATCTCCTATTAGCCCATGGAGGGATACTTTACCGCTAATCAGTAGTCATATTGATGATCACAATTTCTATGTTCTTGTATGTAATTCTGCTTACTCATAGACTCGAGTATAGCAACCGCCGAGTATCGGTCGTACGCACTAACAATCCCGTACGAACCGCCAAGCCTACCCGTAAGGGTAAGGGGACTACATTCAACCGTAGTCTCCTAAGGATAATCAATCAATCATTTCAATCCACATTATATTGATTCCGCTTGACCTTATTGGTCTTCCTAGCATACTAGGCTATACGAATATAGCCTATGTAGACAATATATCTGTCTACTAGACTACTTATATCCAACACACAACATATACTACAACAGATAATTAACTCCCCTTAATAAGAAGAACACCGAAGCATTACTTATCAATCAACACCGCCCGCGGTAGGTTACCCGTGGGCGGGTAAAGAAATTGAAAACCCAACCTAAACCCGCGTTTGGCGAGGTCTAGATCAGAGATCCGAATTTGATTACGTGTGTCTCCTAAATAGGAAATGATTACTTATCTGCAATCGGAGATTAAGTGCGGGATTTTAGAATTCAGTATGATAGAAAAACCTTCTTTAGCCCCCTAATGATCTTTCTTCCTCTTTATACAACTATTTACTATGGATCACGACATGACCGCAAAGGGATAGGTATATGTCTGCATCTAAAGAGTATATAGCCGACATCGGTTGGGATTATTACAACTCTATCACGTTTTAGCGTGTTATAGGTCTCTTCCGCATCGCGGGGGGACGTTGGGAGTAGTGCCTGGCTTGGGGATGAAAAAACGGGGAGCTATCGAAGGTTGATAGAGACTAGTGATTGTATGCTAGTCAAAGTAGGAATATATATAGCTAAGAAAATACGACTACGTCATGACGACATCGAAATTCCTAGTCAGCAAAGCCACTCTTCATATTCTGCTGCTGAGTAGGTATGCACAAACCGCCGCCCATCTAGGTTTGGGCATTTAAGCTAGTATCAATATTTACGTGCCCTAACCCTTTCTTAATTAAACTAGCTTACTCTGCTAGTCTAGCTAACGCGGTGACCGTACTATATGGTTTATACTACTAGGTTGTAGTTCTGGCCGTGTATCTAGCCGGGAGCAAAAACTAGTGATACATAGAAACTAGGTACGCCGGAACCGGCATCTTTGGTTGACGTATTGTTGATAGTATAAAGGCGCCAGACTCGACCGGGGTTCTGGCTTTGATTTCCTATCGGTGACATAGTTTAGCATTGGGTTGCGTCATAGACTCTATACAATCTTGGGCGTACCGGCATTTGATATCTATTCGAACTTCGGCTTTTCTCCCTTTATGGATGTTATCTCTCAACCCCTACGAGTCCCGTATAATAGCCGCTTCCCTAGGAAATCATATCAATATCATCTAAATTATCTAGCAAGGGTGCAAGCCAAGACGAGCGGGTATAGTCATAGATTGTCGGTGGCAAATTCCGAGGAGAGACGGAGGGATAGGCTACGCATATCTCTAATACTAGAGGAGAGGCCAAAGAAGTCTACTTTGACTTCCCTCCAACTGCTACCAAGTTGCGACATATGGAGGATACTAAACTAGAAGTTTTCGAATTGACTTTCCTTGACGTTGACCCCGCGAATCCGTTCAACTGGCCTGTTGCTAAAAAAACATTTATCTCGCTACTTCTCTGCCTTATGACACTATTTGTTGGTCTTGCTACAACCGCCTATAGCTTAGGTATTAATAGCATAACAATAGGCCTAGGCGTGTTAGTCGAGCTTAGGAAACTAGGGTTATTCACGTTTAACTTTGTATGTGCGCTTGCGCCGCTCTTCTTAGCACCCTTCTGCGAGTTAGTCGGGAGGCGTGTTATTTATGTTGGTATATTTATCCTATTTTCTGTTATGTTTATTGGGTTGGCTCTAGGAAAGAATATCGCAACAATTCTAGTTTGCCGCGCGCTCTTAGGCCTATTCGGCTCTATTAGGACTATTCTTGTTGGCGGTACATTCAATGACCTATATATACCTAATAAACGGGCTATTCCTATGGCAAGTTTCTCTTATACTGCTATCCTCGGCACCGTGGTAGCTCCTATTTATGCCGGCTTTATTGACGAAACTATCGGCTAGCGCTAGATCGAAGGTATCCAAGGCCTAGCAAATATTCCCCTTATCATTGTCGTCGCCACCTATCCTCAAGAAACCCGCGGGGGTGCAATTATCCAACAACGAGCAAAGCTCTTCCGGCAAGAAACCGGCGATAATCGGTACATAGCGGAAAGTAAACTTGAAGCTTCAACTCTAAAGTAGGCCCTATATAACTCCTCTATAAAGGCAGTACGCATACTCGTTACCGAGCCCGCGGTCTTAGCCTTCGGCCTCTAGATTGGTTTTGCTTGGTTCGTGACCTTCCTGTTTCTATTAGTCATCCCGATTACCTTTAGCGAAAAGCGTGGTTGGGACGAGGGTATCTTAAGCCTTCCCTATATCTCCCTTTGTATCGGAACGACAATTGGCTTTGCGACAAACTTCTTCTAGATTCACAAGTATAATGCTATATCCGCCGCACGGGATCGGCGTATTGTCCCCGAATCTTGTCTATACGAGGCTATGTTTGGCGCGATCTAGCTCCCTATAGGTCTCTTTGTTTATTCTTTTACGCAATACGGCTATCTATACTGGTCTAGGCCGGTAATAGCTCTAGCACCAATTGCCGTTGGGATTTTCTATGTTTCTGAGTCAATATATAGCTTTACCTCTAATTGCTATAGGGAGAACTTATCCTCCGCAATTGTAGGTCAAGGTTTTCTGCGGAATACACTGGGTAGGGTGGCGCTATTGTTTGTATCGCAATTTTTCCATAATGTCGGGAGCCAATATGCAGGCCTTATTCTAGCTAGGCTACGGAAGAACCGCAAAGACCTTAAAAAACAAAAACCAAAACCGCAAATTTGCGGTTTTGGTCTTCACTTTGCTAACCGCAACCGTAGTGCGGGTGGGTGGTATTGGTTTCTAAGTCAAGACCGCAATACGGTTTGCGGTTAATCGCGGTATTGTAAACATTACAAACATGCCTAGGCTCGTGACTTCGTCGGGACTGCATAGATTATGTAGCTTTGCTCGTAATTTTTAGGTATTTAGCACGTAATTGGTTATATATTGATTCCATGATCTTGTCTCGAACGCTTTAGGTTGTACTCCTTGGTCTTAGACTCTTATTTATTCGTATACTTCTTTGTCTAACTATTTAATATTAGAACTTATTAATCTCAAATCCCTCTAGCAACTTCGGTTTCTTCCGAATCCTCCTAGACCGCGCCTATAGACTCTCTTCAATTGGCACTCTAGGAAGTAGGAGACCATTACCTATATTATCTAGTGCCTCGGAGGTCCTACTTCTAGGCCGCTTTCGCTACGCTCGCGTACTTTGCATTGGAATTTGATATTGTATAAAAGATACTTTATTCTCCTAATCAATTTCTACACTATTATCTAAATTATTATCTAATTCAACCTCCTCTTGATTACCCTACTCTTTATTATCACTAATCGGATCAAAGTTAGTTAGTAGACCTTGTGGAATAGACTTTCTTGCTTGGTCAACTATCGCAACCTCTCTAATAGAGACATAAGTTATAGAGAAGGAGGAAGTATAGAGGAGTACTATTATGACTAGAACGAGTATATTCATGGTAATAAATTAGGGATAAGTTAGCGACATAAAAGTCAAGCGGTAGGCCATAAATGGTTAAAGAAGCGAGAGTTATGCTAGTGCGGGTTTTGAGTAGTAAACCCGCGGTTATATTGCGGTTAACCGCAAATGTGCGGGCTTGGTTCTGGTTTTCAAAGTAGAAACCGAAAACCGCTATTGCGGTTTTGCCGCAGCCTACTTTATGTATATCCCTAACAGGATTCCTAGCTCCGATTTTGTCGTTAACAGAAACATTAACTAAGGTCCGGGGGCTAGTCTTACCGCAACAAGAATAATCTGCTAGGGCTAGAGTCTACACGCGAATCTAAAGTGTGCTAGTCCTAGAGGTACCCCACTCGAATCCCTAGAAGCAAAAGCCTGGCCCTAGAATCTTGAACGAGGGCTCTAGGAGCGCGATAGCTCCTAGGAACGGTCCTAACGGTCCCGACACCGAGTACGCCGTAGATAGGAGTAGAAGTCGCAGCTCTAGGAGCAGTTTCCACTAGTACATATACGATATATTGTATAAGATACCGCAATTAGTATAGGTATAAACGTTTACCCGTATCTATCGACCTATTCCTTGCATCAAAGCTCCGCCTTGATGAAGAAGATATAGTATTATGCCTTTAATGTATACGTCTACTAGTGTGTCGGATAGAAGAATAAGCCTCGGTAGACCCTAGGAGGACAATAAATATGTCCGAGGGCTTTGAATAGGGATATAGGATTTTTAACCCGTGGTGCTTATACTCGGTCTACGTTTTGTATTCCAAAATCTATCCCGTGCGCAAGGTCACTGGCCGGGGGGAGGGTATTTAGGCGGCGAGTAGTACTTTGATCGATTGATTTAGAAAAACGTTACGTAGGTTAAGGAAGGGCTTTTGCGACGCGACGCGCCGGCTTAGCCTGCTGCTCGAACGTTTCGATACCAAAGATGGTATGCTTATGCATTAGCGCTGCTTTAGACAATAATTCGTATGCTTGTTGACATCTGACCCCGCGAGGTAGCGACGCTTCTTAGTAACGTGTATTTAGTCTTGGCATTCGTGCGGTTGCTGGACTAGGCATATACGCCGTTTATGCCGATACTATAGCTTATTGGCATCTCGTAAGCGGCGCGACGGTGTCTATAATCGTTCGAACTAGCGAGGTCGATAATGCTCAACTAGTTCTTCCCTTCAATTCCCTCGTTACGGCCCCTTCTCGATATCTCTTCCTTATACGAAACGCTAGGTACCAACCCTCGAAATTATGCAATCCTCCGAACGGTATTCAATACCCGAAGGCGAAATATATGTCTCTGACTACTCCGTTCTGCCGCCTTGTGGGCTGTTCTAACTATTGAATCTATCTTGAACATATTAGTTAGTTTTGCTAGGGGTATAACCGGCTAGTTCTAAAGAAGGTATCTATTGGGCTTATACAATAGCATAAGGAACTTAGTTCCCTAGAGGTTGCTACCTACGATGTTAGATATGCCTAGGCCTTATAAGTTATGCCTTTAATTAAATCCGGTTAGCAAATACGGACTACGGCTTGGATGCTAGTCGGCTATGTAGTGCGGGTTGCTCTACCCTTAGACCTTGACTAATTAATTAGTTATCCGCGGGAACGCTATTAGGGCCTCCTAAACAAGGCCAACAAGATTAATAAGACTAACAACTAAGTCGAGCAAAGAAAGTGGTTTGTCTTACTCTAATCACTAAGCAGACCTCGCACGACTATTCTTTCAATGGATGATCTTTCTAAAGTAGGTCTTATCAAAGAAGATATACTAGGCAAGTGGCATCTATAGGAAGGCCGAGGCTACGGCCTACGTAGTCTGCCTAAGCTTCTACGCGATATAGCCTAGTTTATGCGTATAGCGCTATTTACTTTGCGGCGCCTCTGTTTCTATCTTAGACAATTTCTATTTCCGAACGTAGAATTCAACCGTCTTCAATCGTAATAGGACTTATTGGAGGCATACTTGCATTAGTCGGCCTTAGCCCTTCCAATAAGCTATCAATCCGAGGAAATGCCGAGTTAGTTAAACCCTTTCCCCGATTCGCCGGCATAAGACGGACTGACAAGCCCTTGTATATAACTAGATCCAAAGAGGCGTCAAAAATTAGAATTATGACAAAGGTCTACGGGATTACTCGCTCCGTTAGGATCAATCAAAGACCCTCCCTATATTCCAACCTCTAGAGTAACCATCCGTGACCTATATCGGTAGGATCGGTATATAAACACGCGAAGAATATATAGCATCATAATTTTCCTACTAAATTTCCGCTTACCTTAGCCTAATAGAGAGAGCTTGCTTAGCCTTATTAAGGAGGTATGGCCCTTGGTGGATAGGTAGATTTTTCTTGTAGCGAACGACTACTATCATGATTTTATCTAAGAGTAAAGATGCTAGTCTACGGAAATTGAACTTTAGTATAGCTTTTATGCTAGCTACTTCGGCTACTTCCGGGTATAATGCTAGTTAGATTAATAGTCTTCTTATTCTTCTAGAGTATGGTTTCCCTCTATGATATAGTAGCTTCTGAGTTGCATAAACGACTAATAGGAAATAGTCAATATATTCTTAAGTAGACTTAATTAGAACGCTAAAGGTCTTATCATTGCTACCGTCTCTCTTGGCTCTTTCCTAGTCTTTATCCCTACTTCATATATTGCCGATAACTTCGGCCGACGTCTTTCCGTTGCCATCGGTTCTACACTAGTCATAACCGTAGCTATAATCTAAGTAGTTGCTTAGCAGTACTAGGTGTTTTTTGAAGCACGAGTAGTGACTAGATTCGGTGTAGGATTCTTACAAACGGCTACACTATTGCTTATTGTAGAGACTGCTTATCTACGGTAGCGAAAGACGTTGACTGGTCTGTATAACGCGGTATAGTTCTATAGATCTATTATAGCTACGGGTATGGCCTTCTCTATACTGTCGATCTATAATAGCTGGTTATAGCGGGGCCCCTATATGTTGTAGGTCTTTGATCCGCTCTTTCAACTAGCGGGGCTCTTTTTTGTTCCTAAAAGCCCGAGATGGTTGGTTGCCAAGGATCGCAAAGGGGAGGTACTTGTTATGCTTACTTAGTACCACGCAAATAGCGACCCGGCCGATAAGTTGGTTCGCGATGAATATAAGCAAATTTGTAGAAGTATTAGCGCTAAGGCGGATATAGGCTCTACTAGTCGCTAGCTCGCTTTCTTTAGGTCTAAGGGCGATCTATATCGCCTATCTATTTGTATTCTACTAGGCGTTATGCAAGAGTAGACTAGAAATAGTATGATTTGTATACGCCTAATTGATCGAAAATAGGCCTCTAACAGATTTCTTAGGCGTCATATCCTACTACCTCCCCCCTATCCTCGCATCCGTCGGTATCAAAGATTCTATCTACTAAGTAGCAGTAGACATTAGTCTCTAAGTATGGAATTTGGTATTTGCCGTTGCTGGAGCAAGTACATCCGACAAATACGGTCGACGTACCCTCTGGCTCTACGCTACAACTTTGATGTTGATGTTCTTTTCGATATCCGAGATTATGGTAGGGACCTTCGTGGAGATAGGGATTTTGGCCGCCGAAATCGTAGTCGTGCCAATGTTGTTCCTCTTCTGTAGGGCCTATACTTTTGCATATATACCCCTATTCATCGCCTACCCTGCCGAAATCCTACCCTTTCAACTTCGCGCTAAGGGTCTTGCTATCACGCTAACGACGGACTCTCTGGCTTGTTTCTTCAACCAACATGTCAACCCTATTGCGTTTAGTGCCCTTTACTAGAGATACTTTTCTATCTATGTCGGTTGTCTGGTAGTCGTGCTAGCGCTTGTCTATTTCTTCTTCCCCGAGACTAAATATAAGTTTCTAGAAGAAGTTTCTTAGGTTTTTGAGAAGAAGGATGATAGGTAGCGAGAAGAGTCCCACGGTCTCGAGGGGTCGTAGAGTTTTACGTTATGAAGTCTGAGCTGTAGTTTATAGGTATAGCAGGACCTATAGAGATTGGTTTCTAGTAGAGGGGATCTAGGTTGAAAGAGGTTGCTTTTTGACTATTTAGAAACAGTATTTATATACGTACGTACGTTGCAGACTATATCTAGGTAATTCGATATTCAAATTTGTATTCGTTAGCATTTACGTCTCACAGTTATTTCACGTATATATTCGTGGATAGATCCTAGTTCTCTATATATAATCGTTTGACTACCATTATTTGATACCCTTTATAAATTGGCACCAGACTTAGTATGCTCCTCGATATGCTTCTCAATTTGGTCGGTATATTGACTACGATAGAAACCTAGTCGGATAGGGTAACTACGCGACGCGGAAATACTACCCGTAATACCACTACTCTCGAAGATATAATCAACATCCTTGAGCCCTATTCCCTTAGTTCCGGAGAACTTAGTAGAGGTTTTGATCTGCCGACGGAGCTATATAACCTTGGGTGTTGCCTCATTGGCTAGCTAATCGAGTTATAGTCGGGCTACAATCGAGGCAGTTTCGATGTTTTGATCCTACTCGCAAAGCCAGCGAGGGGTATCAGGAAGAGGGAGCATCTATAGGACGAGGCAAACGGCGAAGAAGCCCTAGAAGTTGATCGGGAAGCGCTATTGCACGGGCGATTTGACGAAGCTTAATCCGTAATCGATCCAGTATGCAATACAGAGTCTCACGATCGTTAACATGCCTTGGGCGGAGAGAAGTCTTCTATGGAGCTCGGGTTAGGCTATTCTTGATGAGAGAATTAGCGATCTCGATCGATCTAGGGAACCGTTTGTCGGCACTATGCTCCTACTGATTTCAATTCCAAAGCAAGTTACAACTCTGCCGACCAAAAGTCGTGCGGTGTTATATAAAGAGCCTAGGATGATCGTGCCAATAACCATGCGCTTACGGCTAACTCGATGTCCGATGATAAAGCTAAGAAGATATCCGACGGTATAGCCGATATCCTAAACAGAGGTTACTGGTAAATAGTGGATAGAACTGCCGAGATCGTGGATATAAGCGCCGGTGGTAGCCCTTAGCGCATAGAGAAGATCGCTAGCAATAGTGTCGATATCTCTCCATATGCTATTGTCGTGCTTACCGAAGTGTAAGTGAATAGATAGGCACGTCAACAGCTCTATAGGAGTAGTATAGATTAGAATAAGAAATCAAATACTATTATTGAATCGTATATATTTATTTATTGTTGATCCTCAAGCATTGGCAAAACCCCATAAGTAAGCGAATCACTACACATTGTTGTGATACGAGGCTAGTACAGATCAGGAACAAAGCCGCACCATCGAAAATAATTCTCGAGGTATCTATACGAAGAATCAAGATTAGTTTTCAATTAAATTGATCTTCTCGTTGTATATATAGCCTTACGTATTCGCTATAAACTACTAAACAATTAATCTTCCTTTGAACTACAACAAAGGTCTTCGTTCTCGTTGGTTCCGTCTCTAGGTCAATTGCGACCTACCGGAGGGGGTAAGAGGGGTCCGCCTCCCGCTGCCCGTCCGATGTAAGTAAGTAAGTAATTTTTATTCGCGGATCTGTTAGGCAGTAGAGCCGGATCTGTTAGGCAGTAGAGCCGGATTTGCCGGCAGAGCACTACGTCGACTATTTGTCTTTCAACCTCGTAATTCCCTGTCGCTAGGCGTGCAGTCATATAAAAACAACCGAACATCAAAGTACTTATCATAGGACAATGTTAACCGAAGAAGCGTTTAGAGTAACGTTACCTATTTGTCGCGTTTTCCGCGGACGGTTGCGGGTCTTGGCGAGGTCTAGCCCCCACTAAAACCGGCGTAGTCTCTATAGCGGGAGTACACATATCCAACCGTTCGGCCCGATAAGAGCTTCGTATCACTTCGTTCCTTCGTTCAACTTACTCTCGCTTTTGTAGGAGGACTCACAAAGTTTTTTTTTGGTTCGTTCCTAAGCCTTAAGTAGCGCAATTGCCTAGCAGTAGGCTCCTACTAGATATTGAGTATATACGAAGATATAGTTCTTAGCGCTTCTTATACTATCGTTTCTAAGCGTCTACGTCTTATGTTAGCCCTATACCGAGCAACTCGTCGAGTATAATCTAAACGACAACAAATCCGCTAAAGCCCTAATCGATTATTAGGGAGCATAGCCGGACCATAAATATCATCCGTTACTAGACAACTAGCGTTTCCCTATCTATACGATCTTTTTGGATCGCATCTCTAACGGCGACCCTATAAATAATGATATCAATAGAACTGCTTTCGAGTATATAGTAAACTCTAATTAGATGCGTCATAGCGGGGACCTAGATAGCTTACTAGACATACTAGACTATATCCACGGAATAGGGTTTAAGGTAGGTTGGTCCGACATAAAAATGGTTCTATAACTAATCAAGATAGGCTATTTACTTCGCCGGGACATATTTAGTTAATCTACCTTAGGCGTACGATAGCTACTCGCCGATTGATACTACCCTTCTCGACATATATTACGGCACTCTAGAGGACTAGAGACGGACTATCACGGAGATTCACAAATAGGATATATATATGCTAGTGGATAATACGCTATCAACGTAAGTCAATGCTTTAGTATAGCTTTAGATCTTTCGGGTGCCTAGGAGTTTATCTTAGAATATAGACTTAGCAACCTTATCGGGTTCAAAGACTACCTAAACGATTCGGCCGATTTTAAGGCAAGTAAATATAACGTTGAATAGGTTATAGATAGGAAATATGCCGATTTTCAATTTAGGAACGAATAGAATAAAACATGCAACTATCCTAAATTCTAGAACGAGATAGGGTACCCGTTGACAACTAGTGGAGTCGAAGGACTAAATAGCTACTACAATAGCGACTTCGATTAGTACGGAGAACTCGAGGCATTCGGTAACTTCCCCGACTAGTAGCATTAGCTTACGAAATTCGCCTCGGTATAGGATCGTCTACGTAAATAGCACAAGCTAGTCCGCGATATTATTACTCGATATTCCTACTTTCAAATCGCGAGTCTAGATATCGACGGTTTCCGCTTTGATAAGGCTATTTAAGCCACCCTCGAGCCCCTAAGCGAAATAACCGCTATCTACCGTCAATATACGAAGAAATTTAGCAAGAACAATTCCTTCCTCCCCGGAGAGATTACGTCTAGAGATACCTTTAGTAGTCTCTACCTTAGCCGTGGCCGTTAGCTAGATATACGTCTAGCGTCTTTAGGAGATAGTATTAGACTTATAAATATCTCTAAGGGGGTTTTTATAAGAGAGGATAGGCTATAAGCATTAGATACTTTAGCATTTTACTATACGATCTACTGTTTAATAACCCGTTTTCTAGGTATAGACGGTAACTTAGTTGCAGGATTTGACTTACCTACGGATTTTATTAAAGCCTAGAATAAGATGCTTATTACTAACGACTTTCTTAATATATTTATAGGTAAGATAGATCCCCGGCATATATACGGTATCTCGAACTAAGACAATTTCCGCTAGCCAACAATCAAGAATAGTACGTCGAAATATCTTTTGGGTCTAAACGTAGTTACCTTCGTACTTCCGGGAATTCCTCTTATCCTATAGGGTAAAGAGTAGGCAATATATATATTCGATGCTACCGCTTCTAACTATCTCTACGGTCGGTAGCCCTTATTATCCTAGACCGTATAGTAGACAAATAGCTGCTTCAATCTAAATACCACAAAATTCTACGATTTCCCGATTAAGAAAGGGAGTAATAGCTATAACGATATTACTATTACTTATAATTGACGTAATCCCGCTTATCTACTCCGCAACATAATAAAGCGAATATTTGGAATTCGGAATTATTTTCCTATCGCAAATGATAGCTTGTTCCTTCAAACGATTTCTCAACTTACTAAGGACATCTACTTCCCTAGTTTATCTACTACTCCTACGGTTACCGGTCTTTGGTCGGTCTTGCGAGCCTACTTCCCTACGGTCTAGGCAAATATAATCTTGGCTAATAAAACCGTATAGCTCGTTTATCAAAATAGAAACAAGACGAAAACATTTGGTAGAAGTTGTAGCAATAGTAGTGCTGCCTTGTTGTCTCTATATAAGTCGGGAAAAAAATTGAAGAACCTCTTCTACCCCTACGATAAGCTTACTATGGATAATAGTCCCTCGAACTCTATATATAGATGCATCAAGGGTAGTATAGAGCTACTTCCATAGGAATACCGAGCCTATATAGAGACCGACATGTTTGTGGAGCCCGGCCCTACGGTTACTAAGTTTGTCCCTAGCCATGATTCTCGGTTGCTATCTCCAGAAGACACGGCTAAGACTATTCCTATTTAGCTTAGATATTCCGTAGAAATAGACTATGACATTATTACTAACGCAATTACCCTAAACTCTACGACGGAGAAGGGCATCGTCGCCTCTCTTGATACCTCTAGTGCTAGCTATACTAATGTCACTACTAGGACGACTAGTAACAACTATATTAGAGAGATCCCGACCGTTTGGATATAGTCCGCAAACCTAACCAATGTTTATCACGGAATTTACTAACTAACCGTTGCTAATGTTTCTACGTCCGATACGTCGGAAGTTTATACCAATACGACCGATAGCTTTTTGATCCGCGTTAGCGTTTATATAAACCCCCTAATTACCCCGCTATCCAACTACTCTACTAGCCTAGTGCACAAATCTAACGACGGGTTCTACGTTAAGCACAACGCTACGGGAGCTAACAAGTTCCGTTACTTAGCTAATTTCGGGAGTACTTGGTCTAAATAGATAGTATAAAAGGGCGGCAACACGAGGGTTACTATCCCGACTTTCACCGGAACATCTAAGCAGGCGTAGAAAGGAACTTATATCCGCGTATAATACTTTTCAAGGCTTACTAGGAGTAGTAACTATATCTAGGAGGGTAATTACAATTGGGATAAAAACTTAGCCCGAAGATTCCCTTACCTATGGTTCAACGGGCTATTTAATCAGTACGGTTACGACGTGGGAGTCGACAACAGACTATAGTTCGACTCTAAGACTTTACGCTAGAACTATGATTTTGTCTACGAATAGCTAGCCGTAGGATAGCTAAATGCCTAGGGTATCGATCCTTCGGGTATTCCGGACAATACTAAGGTCTACGGTAATATAGGCAAGTTATCTATAATTCTGAAGCTTCCCCTATCATATCTATCGTCAAACGTAATCAACATTACCGACAAGCCTCTATTCCCATATCTTGGCTAGAGGATATCCCTTAACGATAGTAATTTACGGTATAAAAAAATCCCTATCGGATCCGGATAGGCCTAGCTCGTTCTCTTTATTCTTTTGTGGATTAGTCCGATCATTATAGGTCTAGTTGGTGTCTCTATTTTTATCCGAATATTCTACTAAGTCAAGCTCAACAAAGACGGCAATGTTCTTAAGGTAGAGAAGTTTCCTATCCTATTCTAGCGCAAAGTCAAAGATAAGCTTGCTAGGAACGGTAACTCGGAAAAGGCAATCTTAGAAAAGGTTGCACCAACAGTCATTGCCTTAGGAAGAGTAGTCGACCAACGACGTATAGTTCTGATCACTATAATAGAGTATAGCATCTAAGACTAGGAACTAAAGGTTAAGATTAGTAGTTTAGGAGTTATGGCCTAGCTTATGTCCTTAAACCTAAAGTACCAAAATCTTATCTAGGTAGTTCCGTATGTTAGTGATATTGATTACCCTATAGACATACTAGTAGAACTATACGTCGTAACGATCCTAGATAGATACTACTTAGTCAAAGTACAATACTACATCGTAGAGAATATTACCTATATCCTACTTAATGCGCCGGTTTTCCGGCAGCAGACTAAAGCGGAGCCTTATCTACCCCGTATAGACGACCTTAAAAGTACGGTCTATTATTCGGCTTAGAATTAGTATATCGTAGAAACAATTAAGCGAATACCCTCTATCGATTTCTACCATATCAACGATTTCTATAGATGCGTTGCGCCTTTATACTTATTGCCGCGAACTATTCCGGTTTGTCTATCCTTACATAATACCGAATTCCAAGGTTTATGGCCGCTAAGAACCTAGAAAGAAAAGAGAGAAGTCTGCTCTATATTTAATCTCTTAGTTGATATAGCGACTAAATACTGCCAATTCGGAAACGTTTTCAACCTACTCTATACCGGTGCTAGCTACCTACGATTCTATTAGCGTAGCTTCGGTATAGTTGGCGTGTCTAAGAAATACGGAAAGCGCTTATAGGCCTAGTATCTAATTTCCTAGAGTCTTAGCAACATTGGTAACCTTCCGAATCTAGACCCCTCCGACACTAACTCTATGGTTAAAGACGGAGAATTGCCGGTCACGATTTAGTCGGGCGCTAGACTCGTTTATAATAAGCTCTAGGCGTAGAAATAGGCCGGCCTAAACGAGGACCTAAATACTGACCTACTCGTATTCGTGGGTCGGTGGGTAAAGCAGAAGGGTATGGACTTAATTGCGGATATTATTCTAGCAATCCTATCTACTAGACCTCTTATGCAATTGATCGTGATCGGACCCCTCGTTGACTTATATAGCAAACTAGCTACTATTAAGCTTAAGCTTATTATAGAGATATACCTAGGTCGTATGTTCTCGAGGCCCGAGTTCATGATCCTTCTACCTTATGTGTTTTCCGGTGCCAATTTTGCCTTAATCCTATCTCGAGACGAACTATTCGGATTGGTTGCCGTTGAGTTTAGTCGTAAAGGTGCTTTAGGAATTGGTTCTCGCATTAGAGGTCTTAGACAAATGCCTAGCTGGTGGTATATAGTAGAGTCGGACTCGGCACGTTATCTCTTGCATTAGTTGAGGGCTACTATCGAGTCTGCCTTGGACTTATCCCTAGAAACTAGACAAGAGATACGTACAAACTCCGCAAAGTAGCGATTTCCTGTTCTCGAGTAGGTTTAAAAGCTCGAAAAGTTGCAAGGAACTTCTATTAAGATCTATTATAGCAAGAACACGAATAGCGTGGTTGGTTCTACCCGAGATTCTTAGATAGGTTGGGGTATATAGGGCCTACGACTTACTAAAAGACCCCGACTAGTATCCTATCGGTCTATGTTAGGGGCCTTAGAAGCGACACCACGGACACCGGTTTAGCCCTCTCTCCGGGATCTACAAGTAGCTAAACTCGGAGATATACAAAAAGAAGGCCCTAGGCTTAGCATATTAGGCCGCAAACTTTCTCTTAGTCGAAGATTCGGGCCCGGACGTAGCAGAAAAGTTCTTATTAAGAGGGTAATACGCGAGAGCTAGCTATTTGACGGCGATAAAATAGATACCGACGAAGGTAGTATAAAGATCCCACAAGAGTAGAATATCTCCGCCGAAGAGGCATTCGCGGCTATCAATCGGACTCTCACATCTTAGGATCTTAGCTTATCCTCTTGTGACAATAGACACCCTAATAGCGAATCAACTTCCGACTTATCGCGCTTTGTCTCTCGAGACATTTCTCCTATCAGAGGACATATGCACGCTAGTGGCCTTGATTCTGGTCTTGCAACTCTTACTAACTTACGAGATACTCGTAATCTATCTGTCCTTTTTTTAGTATCTGTCTTTGAGGACCATAACTAGCCTATCTTCAATTTGCAAAAAGTCGACCCTACCTTCACTAATAGCATAGGTTACTTTACTCGCAACTTCGAAAAACTTCTCCCCAACCTTAATAAGAAGAACTCAATAAAAGATTACTATATCGAGGTCTACTTAATAAAGAGTAAGCGGAAATTCTTCGACATATATACCGATGCGTAGTTGAAAAAGCAGCCCAAGGCGGTAGAGCGTCCCCTAACTAGATCTGCCGATATGGAGTATAACGGTAGCTTATCTACCCCTAAGTAGTTGGAATCGAATAGGACAGAGAATAGAGCAGACGACATTAGCTAGTAGCTCTCTCGACTTAGGTATAAGAGGCCATACGCTATCCAAAGATTTATGCGATAGCGTGTCGGAAATTGGCCTATCTACGCTCTATTCCTTGGTTTAGGACAGATCATCGCGACAACCTCGGCACAAATCACCCTTTTAGTTGGCTAGATCGGTAAGACTACTATTAGGCTTTACGTAATTGTAGCAGTCTACTACCTCTCCTCCGTTATTTGGTAGTTCCTATTCTACCGCTTCCCGTCTATGATAGTCCTTACTCTCCCCTAGTTTATATACTCCCTTGCGTTTATTATTATCGGTGTTTCGCCCTTTAGACTCTCGTCGCTCGGTCGAGCATAGGCTCAATCTATTGGAGTAGGTATATACGCCGCTATATCTTCGAGTAGCTCCTTGTTCTTTGCCCTCAACTTTAGTAATTAAGGTACCGTGCTAGTCAAGGATTGGATGTTCCGCGTAAGTCTTATTTAAGGCCTCCAATAGCTTTACACGGTCGCCCTATAGTTCTAGAGCTCGAAAGTTACTATAGTCGAAGTTGTAGGCGTCTCAACGGCTGCCTTAAGCTCCTAGAGACTTATAGCCGTTGTGATACCTATTGCCGTAGTATATTTAATCATCGGTATGCTTCTTGCCCTAGGATTGCCTTACTACTACCGTTAAGCCCCTAGAAAGATTCTCTTCTTCTATACCTCTCTCTTCCGTCGGCGTATTGTTCTCTGGTTCTTCTTCATAGTTATTATCCAAAACTAGTTCCTCTCCGCCGTATTCGGTCGCAATTGGTTATTCCTCTAGAAATCGAATCACGTCAAATCATAGGAAGTTCTCATTTTGGTACTCTTCTTCTTTATCCTTGTTTAGGTTAGTACTTTAGTCATCTTCCGCTATCTATCTAAGGAGCATAGCTAGATATTGCCTATCTTCGGTCTAAGTCTCGGCGTACCGCGCTAGGCTCAAACCTAGTAGGGAACATCCAACATTGGCTACTATCTTCCGTAGGCCGGAGGGTTGACTTCCGGAGCCCTAGTCTCACGATGTCTCTAGCTCTGGCTAGGTATTCTCGATGAAATTTAGCAAGTTGGTCTTAGCATAATTCTCTTGCAAACATTAACAAGAGTTCACGTCGTCTTCGTCCTATTGGCCGCGCAATCTCTAGGATCTATCGCAACAATTTGTGCCCGCGCTTTTGCTCCCAACAAACTCGGCCCAGCCGGCATCTCTCCAGACATTGGCTCGTCGATAGATAAAGTTGGTAATACGTGGTTCTAGACTACACTCTTGTTCTAGCTGCTGGCTAGGTTAGTTATAATTCTCCGTTATAACCTTACACTTTACTTACTATCGTTGTAGCTTTGGTTTCCTAATGTTCTATCGCCGAGAGCAGCTTAATAGGCTATAAGCTTCTTATTTTCTCCAAAACACGACACGAACTACTATCGACTACTATATTAACGGAGGATTTATTAAGGGATATATAAATTGTTTTACAGCGCAACCTATACGAATCTCTACCAGAATACCGACTATAGGACTCGGGATCTTACCTAGGGACCTCTAAAACGTCACGGATGGTCCAATGCCCTACCACTTCTATAAACATAGCGACAAGCAGTGTTTCGAGGTGACTATTGAATATAAGGGACAGCCGTTTTCCTCCTTAAACTACAAAGCCTAGCGCGAATAACTAGCAGAAAGGGAATTACCCTTTCAACGAAGCCTAGATAAGTAATAGCCCTAGTCATATAGTCTATTCCCCTTTCTCAGTTTACGCTTTATATATATATCCATAATAGCAAAATAGACCTATTCTAGAGCCTCTTTCTTCGATCCTATAGACCTCCAAATAACCTAGGATATAGTTCAAGAGCCCCAAGAGCGAGTCGGCCTCCCGGGGCCGGTAGTTGTATTCCTAGCAACAGTTTTGTCGTTATAGTAACAGGAACATTAAGTAAGGACCGAGGACCATTCTTCACACAACAATTATTATCTTCTAGGGCTAGACCTTGCATATAAATACAAAGTACTAGTCCCAATAATACCCCGCTTAGATCCCCAGGGGCAGAAAATCTAACCCTAAGATTTCTAGCGAGGTCTCTAGGAGCGCGACAGCACCTAGGGCCGGCCGATGTGATCCCAACACCGACTATATCGTAGATAGGAATAGGAACTAAAGCACTAGGAGTATAGTACATCACAACTCCTCCTAGATAAATAAAGCGTTAGAAAATCGCGCTATACTCCCTAGGAGCTCAACCGCTCCCAGAAGTAATATGTCCGTTCTTAAGATCAAGTGACTAGTTAGACCTCGGCAGGACCTATCCATAGACAATTCCTTCGGCCCATGAATACATAACTATCCCGATTTGGATATATAATTCGCTAACAAAGTCATATAAAGTACTGTCATTTATTCTTGAAACGGAACATACATATATTTCTCACAGCTTTGAAGCCCTAAGTTATGGAGTTTTACCATTTTTATTGGTGTTTTAAAACATTTTGACATGAGATAAATTCAAATCATTTCAAAAGCTTTGATAAGTCAAGTGCCGTGGTAGGAACCTAGAATAGGTTAAACATATAGCAAATATATTTTTTTAACTCTAGGATAAGGTTTTAGCATGCCGATAACTCTTCTTCAGATCAGAAGGGATTCGAGCTAGACATTTATAGGCCTTACGAACTGTCCATAGATTTCCATGGGCCGTCTATTGACGCCTATGGACCATCCGGTGACCCGACCAATGATACTAGAGAACAAAACTGTTGTGGAGTCTAACTATAAGATACATCAACTATTTGCTTTTCTGAGGAAATTTTCAGATTCCTTATAAAGGCACTTTTTTCTTTCAGTCCCAAGTCGCGCCGCGTAAGTTTCCCTCCATAAGTTCTTGCTAGTTTGAATATGTCCTAGAGCCAGCTCTCTGATGTTTATTTATCATCCCTCTACGAGGGGGACGGATTTGACCCTATTATCTATTGTCCTCAAATTGATCAGCAATTATTAACACCGGATCCGGCCGGAAGCGAGGCACAAGGAAGCCTATGTCGCACCTCTAAGCCAGCCTCAGCTCCCGCATCCCTTGAACGCGTAGGCTACGGTAAACCTAAACTATTCGTGGTCTTCTCCATGGCGGATAAGGATGATTTCCTTCATTGGTGGGTAAATAAATAGTTCGGAGTTGCTAAAAAACGCGATAAAGGGGCCAAGGAGATTAGTTAGGATAGGACCGGATACCCCTCCGATATCTAGGAGCATTTCGCGAAGGTAGCAGATTACATCACTAGAGAGCTGAAGGTAACGTGTCGACTGTGCAGAGCTATCTTGAATCATCCGAATCACACGTCAAACGGTACCAATCCAATACGGAGGCATGTCAAGTTAGGAGCTTGCTAGAGGAGCATAAGCACTACTGCTAAACAATCAAATATTAAGCTCCTTATGAGAAATAAAGTAGGTACTGGAAACTCGGGTGTTGTCTTTGCTAATAATGTTTCATAGGTCAAAGAGAACGCTAGTCACGACGCGATTTTTTTTGAAGAACGCATGGAAAGAAAAGCTACTCCGACTACTCACTATATCAGCTCTTCCTTTTTAGTTTCTCGAGCACCCCGACTTCCGTGAAGTTCTCCAATTGTACCGCGCTACGCCGTCACGGCCCGAAATTCCTTCTGCTCGGACCTCTCGGCTTTGGCTTAAAGACCTTGTAAGACCTTGTTGAAGAGAAGCAACAAGGTATTTTCTAGTCTCTCCCTCCTAATGCGAAGCTTTCGATTACGTTGGACTGCTAGACGTCGCCATTTTAGCAGGCTTCCATAGCCATTACCTAACTTTATTCCCGACATAGCCCCTACTAGGGGCTATCGAATACGGGGTTCTGATTGGGTAAGGGCGGGTAGGAAAAAGCGGGTACGGGACTAGGGGCTATCCCGAATTTGGCCGCTAGTATAAAAGGATTTCTGGTGGTCGGATCGGGCTAGCTTTTTAGTATGTTATATACCTAATAGTAAAATTTTAATCTATTAAATTTTGAGCGATATCGGACGACTAGAAGTCGTAGAAATTAAGTCTTGCAAAAAGGGGTATTTTTTTTTGATAGGGGATACTAAGACCTCTAGCTACGGAGGGCCTATGCCGTTTTAGGTAATTTTAGGGCCTTATGTTTAAGGGTCCGATAAGCCGTATTTACGAGGCTCCGATAAAGTCTTATCTATAAGACTCCGAGATTCTCTATATCGGTTTTGTTTTTTTAGGATTACTCCTA
>Ga0207877_10086_pt1 | contig 42394 bp, 29 predicted proteins | sample LinPmetageLP29_FD_184046 | JGI IMG/M metagenome (GOLD analysis project Ga0207877, IMG submission 184046) | Marine viral communities from the Pacific Ocean - LP-29 (SPAdes) | ecosystem: Environmental > Aquatic > Marine > Oceanic | place: Pacific Ocean | collected 2009-08-23
GCTAAGAGAGGATTCTAGCTATAGCCTAATTAGATATATCGGTCTTAATTCTTCTAGGTCTTTCTAGATCGAAATATCGGAGTAGTAGTATAGTCTTAAAGGCGTCGAGAATATAGTAAAACGCCGCCGTTTCTAGGGGTATAAGCTCTAAGGTCCTAGGTTTCTTACCGTTCTTACTCTCTTTTATTAGAGATATTAGTAGGAGTATAATCTTAGAGTAATTTCGGATAAAACGCTAATAGAAGTTATAGAATCCTAAGAATACTTAAATATCTCGGAAGGTATAGGGAATCGGCTACAAAAGGATATCGGATACCTATTATAGATCTATCGAGATACCTTCTAAGAAGATAATAAAGCTAAGGAATTCGACCTAATCTTAGTAGAAGGTATATTTACTAAGTTTTACGTATAAGCCTATAGATCTTATTCGTTCGAGGACTTAGCGGATATAATTAGTATACGTATTATAGTCTAGTAAGAAGATTAAGATATTATCTAGATACGCTATTATAAAGATATCGAGAAGGCTATAAAGTACTATATAAATATATAATTAGAAGATAGCTAGCGTATTAGTAAGGCCGAATAGTATAACTATATATTTAAAGTAGCTATAATATATATAGAAAGCTATCTTCTATTTATTATCTTTCTAGATATAGATCTAATAATATATATCTTTAATATCGATCTTACTAAACTATTTTATACCTAAGAGATAGTTAAGAATCTCCGAAATAAGGGGAAGAGGGTAGCGATTCTTAACCGAAATATAGTTAAGTCTACGATAATCGATATATAATCGGAGTCTACTATCCTTCTTAGGGGCGAAGAGGATAGGAGTACCTACTAAGCTCTTAGATAGTTAGATACGCCTATTCTCTAGGCTTTCGTCGATATATCGGCGTAGTTCTACTAGTTTATTTTATAAAAAAGAGTAGATTAGACCGAAAAAGAGAGTTTAGTTAGCAATAAGTTCGATAGTATAATCGGTGTCCTTAAATAGAGAGAGAATCGCTACTTTTTCGTAAGAGAAAATATTATAAAACTCCTATAATTCGGTAGGGATTCCGGATAGATCCTAAGAAGGTTAATCGTCGTTATTGTCCCTAGGGATCTAGATTTTCTTAGGTAGTTTAATAGCTACGAAGACGTAGACTAGATTACGGGAACGTTTAGTAAAGATATAAGGTTTCTTAATTATAATAGATAATACTTTAAACTACTAGAGGCGAGATACTAGCGTAAGGTAGATATTTAGGTATTAAAGCGTTATTATAGAGAGGAAAATAGGGCTATCTTATAGGTTAGGATCGTAGTCGATAGCGATATATAGGCGTTCGAAGGATTTAACTATTCTACGGGAATTAATTATAGTAATTAGGACCTTCTATACGCTATAGGTAGGTATTAAGAATATATTAATAGCTTTAATAAGGGGTCTAGATAGCTTAGCTAACTAAGGTTTATATATCTTAATAAACTAAAAACTAATAATATTAATCTTAGTATAGCTATCGAGATCCGTATATATTTCGATTATATTTCGAATATAAATTAGTATATAAAGATAGTAGGTAGTCTCTACTTAAGGATAAGAAGTTAGAGATATAGAGTCTACTCCGACTTATTAGCTTTTCTCTAAAGGATTTCGCCTATATAGGCGCGTCCCTAAGGATAAGTAGGTTATATATAGCTATTACTACTATAGTTAAAGTACGTAAGGCGTTATCTATCTCGTCCGAAAAGATTCTTTTCTCGAGGTTAAGATAGGTCGCTACGGTTTCGGATCGGTTCCTTATTCGGATTATTAGTATAGCGTCGGTTCCTATTCTAGTTACAGTAAGGCTAGCGCTAGCCCTAGTTTAGTCCGCGAGAGTATTTAGGGTTACGTAGGTAATCGGTTTTAAATTTAGGATAGAAGTAGGAACTATAGGACGATTCCTAGGAGCGGCGCTTAAAGAATCCTTAGTTCGAGGCCTTATCGTCGGCTTTACGCTTCCGTTTCTCCTTAGACTATAGAATCTCCTAGTAGTAGTAGGCGATATTAATTATCTCGTCCTAAGTCTTTAGGAGGTTAAGTATATAGAGGTTAATAAGATTCTAAAGCGGATACTAAAGCTTCGCGAAGAAAGAGAGGCTTTTTTCCGTTTCCGAAGGACGAGGAAAGTATTATTTAAAGGTATCGAGACGGATATAAAACTCCCTCGGATCCTCGTCGGACCGTTAAAAGGTCTTCTCGAGTTAGACTCGAACTTTAGCTTAGAGGTTAGCGATATTCTTAATAAAGGTAAGAGTAAAATCCTTAAAGTAAGACTACGTTTTTTTAGCGTAACGCTTATCCTTTGGTACTAATTCGCTAACGTATCGGTACTATCTTATCCGATAGGTTTTATCTATAAAGGAGATACCGAGGAGGATTTTTCTACTATCGTAGCGGTATTCTTATAGTACGCCTATAAAGATAGTCGTAAGGTCTAGTAGCTAGTTTTATCGCTATTAAAGGTTAAACGTAACTTTAAATCGTAAAATATCTTTAAACTTAATTTTAAACTTATCTTTACGGTTAAATTTAGAATCGTAATAGTTTCGGGAGCGATTCGCTTAGCTATCGAGTATAGCTTCTTTAGTACGAAGTTCTATAATATATCTCTTTAAGGCGACTTATTGTTTAAGCTTTTAGATAGTCTCCTAGTTAAGCCTAAGGTATTTATCTAACTAGTCGGTATCGACTAGGCCCTCGTTAGTAGGGATTAGACTTATATTACGAGGGGTCTCGATAGCCGGCTATAGTTCGATAGTACTTCGGCTTTAAGACTAGGCCCTTTCGACTACGGATTAGGTTTAGGGAGATATTATAACCTTAGGTAATCAAAAACGAAGAATTAGAATTATTACGAACTAGTTAGTAGGATAGTAAGCCTATCGATTAGGTAAGGCACGACTATCTAAATACTATAGATAACTCTTAAGAGGAGGTAGAGGCAATATATTGTAATAAGAATAGAGACTAATTCTTAAAGAGAATTATAGCTAAAGGATAGGACGCCTTTTCTTATAGAAAAGGCTAATATAATATTTATACGGTAGGGAAGGAATTATAAGCGAAGCGGGGGCGGATCGGAGGCGAATCGCCACTAGTCCGGCACGCACAACGAAGAATCTAGGAATAGCTTTAAAGAAGCCTATCCCGTAACATAGTCCTAGTGTACGCGCTATATCGATCCTCGTCTATTGACCTATAGTGAAGCAAGCTTAAGAGCCTAACGAACATACGTTCGTATAAGTAGGTCTCAATACGGTTGCCTAGGAGTAACGTTTGTAAGATTTAAATATATAACATAGCAGAAAGAAGCACATTGCAAATCAAGTTATAGACGACCACCAAAGCAAGAAAAACAGTACGGGAATTTGTCAGTAACCTAAGGATTAGCCCCTAGGCTAGTCCTCACATAGATTGTATCAGTTTATCTATCAAAAGCCAGTAATGGTCGTGACCTAACGTCATTTCTAATATATCGCGCCTTCGGTCCCTATAACTAAGAGATAATATAGTATATTATAGGTTATGAAAATTCATAGGTTCGATAGTAGTAGTTATAGTCAAACGCGGATAGGAGACCAATTAAGTGTACTACTGTGGCAAGTACCACAAGAATATAGAAGATTTGATGCGAACTTCCAAATATATCGAATTTGCTAGGCCTCCATGATTCCGGAATTCGCGCCTATATATTTTCGTTAGTTACCACTATAGGGTCGTACGAACTCATCGCATGGTTTATTGTGTACTGATAGCATAGAAAAGCGCCCCTAGTATCAATAACAGTCCTTCTCCGAGGTAGTACGCTATACTATAGTACTTTAGCATCTACACCAGGCCAAATATCGTGATTCAATGAATAAGAGGCACGAACCCTAACAGGCTAGTACCGATAAAAACGCAAACACGGAAGGTACGCCAACGAAGACCTTGACACTTTAGACGCACTAGAATAAGTATTGCTAGCAAACCGATCGTGAATATCTGTATAGGAGATTCGTTAGCACTCCTCTATCGAAGAAAAGCGACTATTACCAACTATAGCCTAGTATGCCTTTTGTAAAACAGGCTCATAGTAGAAAACCATGAAGGTCCTAGATACAAAATCCCCTAGGATTAGAACAATAATTCCCACGAAGTCAAGCCGTAGCCAAATATCTAAGATGTCCGCTAAGTAGTTTGTAAAGGTATAGTACATGGCCGACACACCTAGGCATATTACGGCTGTTAAAAAAATAAGGCAAATACAACATAGTCGCTCGTACCAGCATTAGGATATCGGACATAAAGGTATTGGTACATCAAACCTTCGGCTATCAGAAACAGGATTGTAGGTAGCAGATACGAATAAATATTAACGGTCTCGTTATGTAGGTATAGCCAACTAGCGAGGCTCACAGGAGCATAGTTTGTCACAGTACGATAGCCACCGAAGATATAAGGGTTGTCTTAGCACCATTGTGGAATATTATGATAGGATAGAAGGTTTAAGCAATCTTCTCCAAGCGTGGTTTTCGAAGGTAATGCTAGCTCTTCTATGCCTACTATCTCGACCGGAGCGGGCGGTTTGCGGTAACGCGGCAAGGGCATTATTGAAAAGGCTTATTCGCTAGACCGATCGCTACCGAGAGAGACTTTAGGCAAATTGGAGTAGAAAAATATGAATTCTCTAGGGTTGTACTGTAAAATTCATTAGGGAAAGTCCGAATATAACGACTTTCCAGCACTTCAGGGGGGGATCACTATTAGGATACGTACTGCAACTATCAAGTCTTTGGTGCTAAGTTCCTTCTTTTATCGCACAATGATCTAACTTATGCTTAAAACATCTACTTTTGCTAAATAAATTGTAGATGTACTACTATAAGGAAAGAGTTTCTTTTCTCTTTGTCCGTACATTTGCAGTAGGCCTAGCCGTCCGTCTTCCACATTTTAGAGCTACCCTAAAGTAGACACCATTACTTTGCGAGAAATACTTAGACAGTTGAAGGCTTCATAAGAGCTCCCGAGTCGAATTGCCAGCAAATGCTACGATGACCGCCACGATGCCACGTCAATGCACGAGTCACTTAGTAAAAGGCCCGACCTATGTGACACCGACTCGACATTTGAGACATTGGTTCGGTCTCGTCAATAATGTTTAATACTCTAAGTCTTTAGGGACTTCTAGAACCAGACTTTAGAAATTTCTACACAGTATTACTTGGAGTGAACGCATAACCTAAGCTCATCCACATCAAGTTATCTATACCGATTGTACGAACAGCGCGCATACCGTTATGAGTCAAATTGGCAGCGACTATAACGTAGTTGTACTTATCAATTTTAGGCGAGAAATCTCTTTTGAAAGTTCCGGCTCTCTATGCTCTAAGTACGACTACATCGACTATAACGGTTTGAAGTGCTTCTAGCTAGGTTAAGAACCGGTGATATCGCCTTAGTCTTTACCTAGCTAGTCTACCATATACCACATAGTCGCGCTGTTTATTATTGACGCTACCCTATCGACTAAGAAATGTCTTCTATTATGCTCCTCGGTCCCGGGCTAATACTAGCGTACTAATAAGTAAAGGCTCCCCTTCTTTCAAGTTGGTTGCCCTAATTCTTCCTTTGCTACTTATTTTCTGAATTAGTACGTAAACAAGATCCCAAAATTTCAAACCGATTGTAACTAACTTCCTCTTCCGGGTGTCTTCCGAGTGTCAATCAAATCTCTATAAATAGATCTGATTTGGACTACTATCGGGTATAGTGCTCTTTGCATAGAAGTTCGTAAAAGTTACGAGACTAAATACGCCCTTCAACGCCGTCCAGTTTACAGACTCCTAATCAAGATAAAATTAGAAGTCTTTATTTCTTCCACATTACTATTAAAACTTGCCATGATCGTCCGTCATAGACACAGAAACGATTCCAACGCATAAAGCCCTAACATTGAAAATTCTAATTTGTCGTTATAGTTCCTACCCGTCGGTCGCCTCGGATCGAGTATATTCTCTAATCCTAAAAATACATATCGATCGGTGTCTTACCAATAGAAGATTTCCGCGATATCCTCCGTGACAATTCATCGGCCGGCAACTCACTGATTTTGCCTACCAATCTAACTGATTGAGTTGGAGACGGGGACTCGATTAGAACTCCATCAGCCTCATTAGGAAGAGATCGACCGGACTTAACGGAGAAAATATGTAGCTAGTAACGAGTCCTAGGGCTACAGTCGTATAGGCTATACTATAGGTAACGCTTTTGCTATATTACAAGCCACACGATAATAACACAAACGGCCCCAACGACCGGTATCGTGACCCCAATAGCAATAGGTATAATCTAGGTAGACTTTTGGGCCTCGCCAGAAGTGGCATCAGATTGTGCCGTGCTTTCTGATAAGCTATATAGGTACCAAGTTGAGATGTTCTTCGTATAAGGCGTATCGAACAGTGACCGGAGTCCCGTATCTCCCTAAGTAGTTGGTACCGTTCGATTAGCGTTACCCTTAGTTCTAAATATATATCAGTGATAGCGCCTCGTAGCTTCGTTGAGCAAGATCATCTACTTACGTTCCTCCAATCTGTTTCCTTACCACCTTAGGCACTAGATACTCCCCTACCGTATCCGGTGAGTATTGTGTCTAAAATTCTAGATCGTTGAGGCTAAAGGTTTAGAGAACCCCTCTATCGAGATAGATAGACGGATCTTCGTGTATCCCTCCTACTACTAATATATGACTTAGTAGCACACCGAAGCATTGATAACCACTACGCCCATGGCGAGAGTTTCCCGAATACGCTTTGATCCATATAAATAATAGCAACGATAGAATATAGACGTCGTCGAAAGGGGTCGTGCTAGAGTTCTATCTATTGTAACCCCCGTATATATGGATATTGTGAGAGCTGCCATCTAATATAGAAGTGAGAGTAGAGTAGAAAGAGGCGCGACCGCTTAAGGGAATATCGCCCGTAGTATTTTGTAGATACCTTATGGTCCTAAGATTAGCTATATTGCTTTAACATCTGCTTATACTCGAGAAGAGTAACAGAAGACATACTATTTATCCTATGCAATATCATATAGCGGTATTATAGTCATGAAATCAGGGTCTAGAAGAGACTATACTTAGCTAGTCGAACCATTTTTTGGGTCTATACGTGCCGAGTATAACGCACATCCTGCTCCTGCTACGACGATGAAAGGCCATTAGGGTAAATATCTTCTAGGGTCTTCACGCCGCCAATAACTGCTAAGATGCCTTGCTACGAAACGGGTATCCATATCAACTATAGATACGTACGGCTAGAGACGAAACTAGGTAGTATCGCGTTTCGCTAAATCTTATTATCTCCAGTAGCTATTAGATTCGCTATAATCAGCGTATCCGCCGTAGTATTTGCCGATGCATTATCAGAGGTAATAGCGCCCTAGTCGGGACCTCGTATACCGCTAAAGTAGAATACTAGGTTCTCGCTAGGTACAGAAACTTGGCCCCCGTATGTGACATAACGAGTCATATTACTTAGCAAGGAGGAGTTAAAAAATAAGCCAACATTATAATCGGAGTTAGCATCTAGGGAACTATATCCTAGGAGGTCCCTTAGGCTAGGGAGGTCTTTTTTGACCGTTGGTCTCGTTAGCCCCCTATCATTATATCGTAAGAACGAGTACGCGTGATAGAGGAGGGAGTCGAGGCTAACCCGTAGAGAATAATCTCTCGATCGTTTCCAAACATCGCACTATCTTCAAAATTCACTTGGGTCGTGGCTAGATTAGGTCCCTACGAGAACAAGCCCGAGAGATTGGTTGTATCGGTATCGAACGGCTAAGCGAGGAATAAGCTATAGAAAGTGCCGCCCGAATTTCCTAATTCGCGCTATTAGCTTTCGTTTGTGGGAAACTAGAACGACTTCTAGTAGCTAACCATCGCTTTCTAGAACGCCGTAGGAACCATTAGAATACCCACTAGGCAAGGATTAGAGATGTTCGTAAGTTTCAAGGAGGACAAACTTTTGCTACTATAAGGAGCCGCCGTTCAAGATGATTGATTGCTAGAGTTGGAAACTTTTGTATATCAGTATGTTGCGGTTATCTTCACAACTTCGCACTCCCTAGGCCGACATATCGCTTACCTCGAAACTAGTTCCAATTGCACATCGTGATGTTGATTTAAGTCCTCCATAACTGCCCTATAACTCCTTGAAGAAACAAGAGCGCACCGATCAGCCGATTCAATAAAGAATAAGTAGGCGGCATTTTCTAGAGGCAGAGCTCAATGCTAAATAGGTGATTTGGCACTTATAGGAAAATGCTGTCAATGAAGTCATAACGTAATGCCACCTATTACATTAACGTCAAGTGATTGTGCCAGACTTCTAGCTGCCACGGATAGTCATGCTCTATGCAAACGATCTCTTGTCCACCTTCCATGCGAAAAACAATACATGTTTTCTGAGATACCACCATTCAATCTTACTGCTTGAGAAAGGTACGAATGACAGCCTGGTGCAGATCGCTCTTGCGCCACACTAATAACGGAACATCGTATCATCATATAGTAGAATTCGAAAACAGATTACCCTCTAGACACACAGGCTTTCTTTCCCAGCGCCCCACTCTGACCGCACTAAACTGAATTCGGTCAGGGAAAGTCCCCACCACCTTTTCCTGATGTATTTCTGGTAGATCACCAAAATTACCATAATTACAGTTTCCGGCATTGCCAGGCCGTACCTGCCGAAGGCCCAGCTTCACTTGAGGTCCCTTGTATATCTGACGAACTGAGGGAGTGGTCAAATGCCACTAGGTAGGACCCTTGGGGATAGGCTTATTCATCGTTCACACAATTTCCCTCCTAGTATGGTGTCATAACACGCCATAGTTCAAATATAGAGACCCCTGTGATTGCTCAACCGATCCGAAGACCCCTTCAATCAATCATCTAATTCTATTGGACATGTTCAGTACTAGCTAGTACATTAAATCCGCATCCTGACAATACAGTATCTCTCCAGTTTGCTGTTAGTGTAACCGTATGTTTCTGTATATGATCTATCAACACCCACGCTATAAAGAGCACACATACCATCATGTGATTCATGCCTATTGTCGGAGTGGGAAATATAGGGACCAATCAGTGAAGTCAAAGACTCTGTATTGTATTACCCCTGAATCTGGCAATTTATGGGGGCTTCTAATTACATAAGAAATACTCGGCACGGATTAATCCTAAATCCGGCCCCACGGCTGTATTCGTTCCGACACCTATTTAAATAGCATTGATAGACCATCTTGAATTCTTTACTCGTCTTCCGCTGCACCACCTAATACTCACACCGGTGTAACCCTTAAAACCTGCTCCTTTCTTCCTCTTACAATGGCACCTTTAGAGTATTATATCAGGCTCCAACAAGGTAAATCACCTTTCAAGCAGACTGACTCGGGTGATAGTCACTTTCTGACGGTATATGTGCCATCTAGGAATTATTGGGGACTCCGCGCCACCATCACCTTCCTTTGTTTGTGTCCTGAACAAGTCCACAGACGAATCTCGGATTTTTGTTCGGCAAATGAGCCGCGAGGACGGGTCGCCCAGTTTGGATCCCCAACCTGAAAAATTCATTGAAGATTCAGATGTGAATGTACTCGTGGAAGAACTGCATGGTATTCTAAATGAACTACCGATGGAGAATCCACCGGGATCGGAGGATATTTATGGTCTCGATACAAGTATTATGTGGGGCAGTGAGGACCTAGAGTGGATAAACGGTGGCCCTCAAGGTTGCGGGGGTGGTACAAGTACGGTCCAGCCAACTACAGAGGAGAAAGCTAAGTTCCAGAGGGCTGTTGAGATCGTGAGATCATTGCTATAGCTAGGATAAGTAGTTAGCCAACTGAAAATACGCGATGAAAGTTTGCTCAACTTCTGTTAGAAATAGAGGTTAGAGGTACATTGTTAAATGGTGCTGATTAGTACTGTGGAAATCAAAAATAGTTGTCCCTGATACCGTGTTTCTCGGGCCGTACCTACGACAGCGTTAGGCCCTTGAAGGTTACTACGAAAGCAGACTCTACCTAGCCATTCAATGGTGAAAACCTACTTAGCTATAATATGGGATAGGTTATTGTATATCTCAATATTATCCAGTGAAAACTACTCGGTAAGATCTAGAAAGGAGACGGGGAGAGGAGATCTGACGATCTGGTTTGACCCACGCCTAGATTACGCAACCCATCACAGTACGGGAACAAGCGGTGTGCGAAGTTTCAGCTAGTCAAGCAGAGAGCGGGGCGATATTCAAGCCATTTCGTAGGTCTTTCCCTCGATGCGTTCCAAACCTAGATTAAATAGCGCAATAGTATTCAATGTTACGTGTTGCTGACTGGCACTGTATGGCCGCGGGGCGTTTCGGCAACTACATACAGTGGTGTAACAAAAGTTTGAAACCCCCTGTCTAGCTTATATAATATTCTGCCAGTTATTCTGCCACCTAAAAACCTCGCTTCCGCATCATTTAATAGCTAGTATACCACCCTTCATTGTCAATGACCTACTTTACCCGGTTGGGCATAGTAATAGCCAAATTATCAAGCATATCAGTATCTAGCTCTGACCAAGCCTCCTGTGCTGCATTTATTAAGATATCTAGCGTTTCCTCATTGTCTGCCATCTCTTTCATTTCAGGGTGTATTTCATAGATCTTTGCCTTCAGTAATGCCCATAGATTCTCTATAGGGTTAAGATCAGGTGAGTATGGTGGCCAGGCCATTACTTCAAAGTCTTGTTCTGCTAGCCACTCACGTACGATACGTGCAGTATGAACGGGGGCATTATCTTGTTGAAAGATAGCGCCTTCAATCCCATTTAATAAAGTTGGTAGTACCCTTTGATAAAGATCTAGGATAACCATTCGGTTTACACTTCCGCGAGGTATATCAGGGCTTCCGAAGAGTGGAATAAGTCCTGTCCGTCGACCAGAACCAGAGAAAGCAGCCCAAAACATCTGCTTAAGACCTTTATGGCAAGAAACTGGGTCGATATCTCGTTCTTTAATTTGGTCGGCTGGCCTTATAAAGGTATACTCACGACGAGCACCTTTACCTCGTTCGACTGTTGGCTCATCCGAGAAGAAGATCTTCCGCAATTTATTAGGATCATAATCACGAACACGGTCTGCCTAAGCGCGTCGTTTTCGGGCATATTCTTCATATAACTCTGGTCGTTGAAGGACAAGCCATTTCCGCTTATTTAATCCACAAAAGAATGTCCAAAGTGTCTGTCGGGAGACTTTATGATTTAGACGAGATAGTAAATCGTTATATTTAATATACGGGTCATCGCGAATAAGGTCAAGAAGCATTGTCCTTTCCTCATCGTTTAATGCCTTCGGGCGACCAGATCGGGGCAAAGTCTCCTGAGCAGGGCCTCGCTGACGCGATCTAGAGATCATTGTCTTAATTGTACCGATTGGAATGTGGGAATAGCGCTTATGAATGTTTTTATACGACCAGCCAATTGCTTTAAGCTCAACAAGCTTTGCACGCTCATATGGGGCTAATTGGTAGCGTGGGGATCTCTGCGCAATATTGGAAGCTCGACTAGGGGTATCATATTGATCATTAATATATTGACCGCTTCGAATTGGAGGCATCTAGGTGGGTAGTTAGATGAATAAATAGATAAGATACGCGTGGTAGCACGCGTATATTGGCGGTCGGTTTAATATAGTAGGCGGTGCGTGCAGGCGGTCTAGAAGGGGGTTTCAAACTTTTGTTACACCACTGTACAGTACGTCCCGAAACTGGTGCAACTGCGTACACCCTTTAGGTGATTATTTAGCCCCACTGCCAAGAAATGCTAGTCTATATTGGGAGTTCTTCCGACAGCTGCAAGGGTATTTCCTCGTACGAAGGTGACATAATAATTTCAAGCATGTATTAGCCTGTATTAGCATGCAAATTTCAATACATATGACACTTCCATGCCCCTCATCCGAAGCAGCTTTCCTCGGGAAGCCCACTTGACAATCAATCACGAGTAGTTCAACCAAAGATGGCCCCAAACCTAGCTCTTTCCAAGCATGAGCTTATTTACGACATGATCCACAGTGGCGATTAAAATCTAATTCCCGGCAACTTTCAGGCATCGTTAATTTCATACGCATACACTATGCCGTTAGAAGTGACTAATCACATTCGAAGTGGCCGTAGCAGCGACAGCGTCGTGAGTGTTCTGGCAAAAATTCCAAAATAAATATACAATTACGTCAACGGTGAGAATGAAGATTAGAAGATCTGCGAATGCATTCACGTGGTCCCATCCGCGACTGATTCCACAGAAAAGTCATTATTGTTAACGAGTACATCCATCGAATAGGACATGTAGAGAAGGGAACGGCTTGAGTCGATGGAGGCTTCCTGAGATGAAGCAGACTATCGACAACGACAAATTGCAGCATTTTACGATTGCGATTCAGAACCGATTATGACAGGAGCAGTTACATTCCGTCTTCAAAACGACGATTCCAGTCAGACATCAAGAACAATTTTTGAATCTTCAGTTGTTATGACTCGTGCAATAATGGTGGTCTGGGCCTAGATCGTCGACCAGCGCAGAAGCAGCGCAGCAGCAATGACTAGCAGCACACTTACCAACTCTCCTAGTCCCGCAAACTCTGGAGGAATTCTCGCATCGACGAAAGCACCCGCAGCGAGAAGGACTGCAAAGGTGTTATACACGAAACTCTATATAAAGTTGAACTTGATGCGATTGACAGATTTCCGACTAGCATCCATCATAATGAGGAATCCAGCCAGAGAAGGCCGCATGAGAACCACATCTACGGCGGATTACGCGATATCCGTGCCTTCGTTCATGTGGACGCCGATTGTAGCCTATGCGAGAGCAACGGCATCGTTCGTGCCGTCACCGCAGAAAACAACAACCGGTTTCTTACGATCTATGCTAGTAGCAAGGAGCGTCTGGATGTAGTCCTTCTTATCCGCGGGCGAGCTTCGAGAACGCACATTGCGGCCAGGAATGCTAAGCTTGGACGCCAAAGACTGAACAGCTCCGTCATCGTCCCCAGAAACGACATGGACCGAGACACCACGCTTCTGCAACGCCTCAATCGTCTATGCAGCGTCAGGTCGAAGCTCATCTTCAAGACCATAGACCGCCTATAACATATTGTCGATAGTAAAGTAGAAGACAGTATATCCTTGAGAAAGCATTCGTCGAATAAGTTCATTTTCCGATATATTCAGCCAGCGAGAATTGCCTGCTCGAAGTTTCCGGCCACCGAAGGTGGTTTCAACACTTTTGCCAGTAAGGCTCTTGGGCTCAGGAACAGTCGAAGCCATAACTCCAGCATCCTTGAGGTAAGTAGCCACAGAAACAGAGACTGGATGTCGACTGTTCTCGATGAGGCTAAGAAGAAGCGGGAGCTTGTCCACATTGTAGCAGTCCTTCGTGACCACAGAAAGTTTTCCTCGAGTCAAGGTCCTAGTCTTGTCAAAGACGACGTGAGACGTCTTATAAGCCACTTCAATAGCATCTGCTGACTTGAAGATAATGCCTCTTTCCGCCGCGACACCGCTGACAATCACAATAACCATAGGAACAGCCAGTCCAATAGCGTAGGGGCAAGAGACGATAAGGACAGTGATGGCGTAGGTGATGGCCTGAATTGTAGCTTCGGATCCATCATATCTACGATAAGTCATTCCTACTGCAACCCAGACGACGAACGTGATGATTGTCAATACCAGCACTATCGGGACGAAGTAGGATGCTACCCGGTCTGCGAGATCCTATAGCTTGGGTTTCGACAGTTTGGCCTTATCGACCATCGCAGCAATAGCATTGATAGTGTTATCATTAGGCAGACGGTTTAGTCGAACGGTCATAACTCCAGGCCCATTGATAGACCTAGCGATCACCACAGACTTGGGATATTTCGCCACCGGTCTAGATTCACTAGTGAGCATAGATTCGTCAACCTCAGACGACCCATTGATAACGGTGCCGTCGGTAGGGATTCTGGTGTTAGGGAGAACCTTGAAGGTGTCGCCGTATTGAAGAAGTCGGGCGTCAATCTCACGTTCCGTTTTGCTATTTTGGTCGACAAGGATACCTGTCATTGACTGAAGTGACTGAATAGAAATAGACTCAACAGCTCTCTGACGAGCGAGAGCGGCAACCCATCGACCAACCATGATCAAGGTGACCAAGAGAGTGCTCGTTTCAAAGAATTGACCAGTCGAAAGGGGTCACCCCGCGATAAGGTACCCAAAGGAGACCACCGAGAAGATGTAGGCAGCACTGGTGCTTAAGACGATCAAGAGGTCCATCTCGATAACTCTCGAGAAAATAAGAGCCTTCAGGGCCTTGGGATAGAAGGGCCCTGCTATGGCAACTTGAACAATCGTGGCCAAGGCGAGAGAAGCCGAGGAATATGCCACCTCCCTCTTAGGAAGCGAAGCCCATGCCATGACTAGGACCGGAATCGTTAAGAGAGCGGAGAGAAGCGTCATGTACCCAACATGACGAACGTGCTTGCTGCCAGCCTCAAGCGAAGGGTCACTGCGTGGAGGAGCAAGTTCAATTGGCGGACCCCAAATCTTCTGAGTAAGGTCTCGAGCTCCCACAATCTTCGGATCGAACGCAACTCGCACAGTCTGTTTGTCCACAGGTGCTATATCAAGAACTCCGTCCGGCCACGTCTGACTAATGAATTTCGAGGGCTCATCAGGGATAATAAGATCTAGGCTAGATCCTTGGTTCTGGACTCTTTCGCACTTAAATTCAGTGGTTCGCTATAGATGTTTCATGACTTCCTCCACTGAGCCAAGGCGTAGATCAATATTGAACTCGGCCCGTGAGAGAACCAGACTGGTTTTCAGGTCTTTAACGGCCGGGAGAGTAACGAGGATTCGGTTGAGCTTTGTCTCGCAACCAGTACAAGTCATGCCAGAAATACTAAGAACAACATGTTCCTTGCCGGTACCTTGATTTTCTACGTCGGTGATGGCCTGAATCCACGTTTTCTCAATATTTAGACCAGGATCGGACACAGCAGAGGAGCAGCAAGCATTGGTGCAAGCGCCTTGAGGGCTTGCCAGCTGCTCTTCTATACAGCGAGAATCCGCGCAACTAGTCATTGGGGTCTTCAATATATCGAGTCTTGGTAGCTTACAGCAGGAGCCAGAGGATGCGGCATTAGGAAGCTCTTCAGTGATCGTGTTCTTGGCTGTTCCACAAAAGGACCCTACACACTCACTAGTTGGTGGTTTAGCAACGGATTTAACCTTTGAACAGCACGGGTCCGCATAAATGCTCCTAGTGTCACCGTCTTTGACAAGCTGGTCTCTAGGACAGCAAGATCCGGGGCAGCCGACTTTAGGAGGGGATTTTTCGATGCGGGGAGTCTCCGAGCAGCAAGAACCGAGACGTCTAGTTCGGGCAGCAGGCTGCTTCAGGGGCTTTTCAAGGGTATAGCAAGACTTGGCGCAATTTTCCTTGACGAATAGAGCCGTGGCGGATGTATCCTCAGAGCAGCACGGCTTCGAGCACTTGCCTTTGACAGGAGGCTCTTTGGCGGGCTTGTCCTTCGAGCAAAAAGAGACAACGCACGCATTCGCGGACGCCTTCTTGATAGACCTTGTGCTTTCACGAGAACCTATACGCAGGCGAATATGGTTCTGCGCGGCCTGGTCCTTGGTTACGGAGCCGTTGCTTAAGCAGGAATCAAGTGAAGTAGGAAGGGAGCGATCAGATGGCTTCTTAGAGCACTGCTTCCCGTCCAATGACTGTCGCTCGCGAATTTCACAGCAGGTTTCCTGGCCAAGAGCGATGAGAGCGCGGCAGATACATCCCAGGGCTTGTAGAGTGGCGCCGTAGCGGTCGAGGGCAGAGAGACGATGTTGGCTGCATGCCTTGCGGTCGGTAGCTCTATCGCAAGCTAAAAGGAGTTATAAATCTTTGAAAGCCATTCTTAAAGAGTAGATACTCACTTTCTGGCTTACTGTTTAGGCCGGGGGCAGCTGTAGCACTCATCCCGCATTCCCGCATAGCCAAGCGATTAAGGCAAACCGCGTCGCAGCATAGGCTAACTTTGCCACGGCAGCAGTCAGGCGCGTCGGTATGATTTTCGGTTTTGCTATCCGCATATTTGCCAGGAGAGCAGCAATCATCCGGTTTCTCCTAGGTGAGCTCTTTCTACCCGAGGCCGTGGTGTCAAGAGGCTCACCGTCGACGATATCGCAGCAAGAATCCTGGCAACTGCTCGTCTTCTCACCTAGAGTCGGGAGTGACGTAACATCAGGCTCAGGGGCTGGAGCCGGTAGGCCGTAATAGTCGCATCCCATTTTTGAAGTGAGCCTTTAGCCTCTGCTTTCAGTCTAGTTTGTGTGGATTAATGATTTGTTGTTGAAGTTGAGTTTGAGAAACTCGTCAGCCTGTCTGTTCCCATGGTGACATGTTGGCACGTGAATGGTTCGACTGCCCCTAGCCAATCACATTCACAATGGCTATCTAGTGTTGGAGATTGATAATGCCAACATCCTCCAACTGTCCGTCTTTAGGCCAAGGGCCTAATTAGGCCACCTATGAACAATTTCATGCGCATTGACAAATCGACGTTTTGGGATGCTGCTAGAGAGATGCTGGCCTACGTTCTTTATTTAGACGAGATCGCGGGGTTGGGGACTTTTGGAGACGTAGCAGTACATGTTGTTGGAAAGCGGTGAGGCCCTATGTCGGGCAGTATCTCACCGCTTCCCACCTTCTACAGCTTCCATATAGCTGGGTGTTTAGGCATAGATAGATTCTCTCTCTCTCCATGAGTTTTTTGCCTTCCTTCGTTTCTTGTTCGTAGGCTTGAGCCATCACTCTCAAGAGGTTATGAGCACCTTCCCCGTCGATATTCATCGTGATTCATTAGTATCAGAGATATTGAGCATTATTTCATTAAATTCTTACGAACTATAGGTATCAGGGAAAATAGTTTCTAGGGTCCCATGCAGCGGGCTGCCTAGAATCTTAGACCTACGTAGATCAGCTGACACTGCAGCGTGCTCGCTGACCATGAGAGAGTGTAAGGTAATATAAACTGAAAAGCCTGGCAAGGGAAAAATGAAAAATAAAAATAAATTTTTTTTATACGATTGACGAAACCCATGTGCCAAGGTGCAGCGAGTTCTTAGGCTATGTGCAGTGACCTATTGTCATGTAAAGAGGGGTACTGGTAGTATGAACTCCCTAGGAATATAGAGGGTGGATAGGTGCGTAGCTCGCTTAATGAATACGTTAGTCTATAGCCTATAAACCGCGCAGTTTCGGGTTCGGATTTAAGATCATAGCGCGCATGCAGGTTATAACGTGTTGGATCCCCTGTACTGATGGTATTGTCCTGTCACCCTGAGACGCACTACTCATGCATTAGGGTTAGACCTGTATCTGTAACACTGGGTCGTGACCCACAGAACTCCATAACAATACAACCAACATACACATGCTACAAGATAACGCAGTCTAGTTAGCCGACTAATCCCAATCAGGAAAGCGGTAAAATTTCGTGTTTCTAAACAATATCTGGGCTAAACCCTTTTGCGGTGCCGCTGTAGGTGGTAACGAGACGCACGTGCAGGAATAAGGTCCCACTGATGGGTGGCTAGACTGTCCTCTATGGTCTCTGCAACGGGGTGCTTAGACCATTTCCCAGCCTAAGATTTGACCATTTTGTGAAGCTCTCAGCCAGAGGCCGCGCGTTTTCAAAAATCTCTTTGACAGTGCTATTCTAGCGTGGATTACACTAGTTCAAGGCTTGGTATTATGAAGCCTCCACTCCAGAAGGCCACGCGTCAATCGTGGTGGATACTTTACCAACGCCCCGCCCCGCTTTTGGCCAACTTCCTCCCAATATTTGAGACAGTTCGGGAACGTGTTATCGATCCGCAATGGTGATTAGCTCTGTCCCTTGCTGGTAAATTCGGTCGCATGCGAGTAATTTGCACGGTCGAATTGATTGAACCAAGTGCGATGCCTATTTAGGTATTTTATAAAAGAGAGGAGTCGAGCTTTTTTTACTAGACCAGCAACTTCTTCTATTTCACACGATATACCCTTGCGGCTTTGCCCCAGATGGCTTTTGTTGCGGCTCTTCTTGTAGTGGCCGGTCTGGCTAGTGGTACGACTATATCTACGACAGAGCCTGCTTTGGACGCAATTGAACGAGCTCAGGCCACTACCGTGCCACGAACCTGGACCTCTAATGTTACGGGCAAGGCTTTTGACCGTTTCTATCATATCTGGCTCGAGAATGTCGTATGTTTCATCGTGTGCTGTCCTATGTTGATTTGTATCAAAAGTACTGACCTCGTCACAGGACTAAAGCAACGCTGCTGCCAATGCTGACCAGCAGTGGTTGGCGAGCAAGGACATTACCCTGACCAACTTTTATGGTGTCGGCCACACATCTCAGCCTAACTACTGTGCCGCTGCTAGTGGTGATAACTACGGCATGGATAATGGTGAGTGTATCTACTTCCAGAAAACATTGACTACGGACTCTCCGGAAGGCTTTTCTAGCGCCGTCAAAAGCTAATGTTGAATTTAAGATCTCTTCCACGACATCCCGTCCAATGTGTCGACAATTGCTGATCTGTTGAATACCAAGGGCATCTCATGGGGCGAGTACCAGCAGGATATGCCCTATCCAGGCTTCCAGGGCTACAACTATTCCAACCAGGAGACATATGCGAATGATTATATGCGCAAGCACAACCCTCTGATCATCTTTGACCAGATTTCCAGCAACGACACTGCTCTGAGCTTGATCAAGAACTTCACTTCGTTTTACGACGACCTGCACAAGAGGCAGCTGCCCCAGTGGGCCTTCATCACACCCAATATGACCAACGATGCCCACGACACCAACATCACCTTCGGTTCGCACTGGCTCCGAGGCTTCGTGTACAATCTAATGAATAACACGTACTTCTGGGACAATACTCTGCTGTTGTTGACTTTCGATGAAACCGAGACTTACAACGTCCCTGAATCCGAGATTTACAACGACCGCAATCGTGTGTTCAGTATTCTACTGGGCGGTGCTGTGCCTAAGAACATGGTTGGCACCCAGGACGAAACAGTATACACCCACTACTCAAGCATCGCATCTGTCGAGGCCAATTGGGGCTTGCCCTCGTTAGGTCGCTGGGACTGTGGTGCCAACCTGTTCAAGCTTGTCGCTGACAAGGTCAACTACACAAATTGGGATGTGGACGCCAACAGCCTGTGGCTGAACCAGTCTCTGCCCGGCCCGCTGGAGCGCTGGGGCTATTCCAAGTAGCGTTCGAACTGGCCTGTACCGACCACAAATGACTCGTGCTCGGCTGGTAATGGTATTCTCCAGTCAGTGATCGAAGCCTACAAGGGCCGTGCCCCGACTTATAACTACACATCACCTTTCCCTTACGATGCTGCGTATAGTCTGGATACTGGTGTTTCTTACTCCCGCAATGGTGAGACCTATGTTTCTGGCGCCAATGCTACCGGTACCATCGGCTATGATACGAATTCGACCACCAGTGTTACCTCTGCCGCTGCATCTTCGAGCACCGGTGGCGCCTCTTATCCGGCTATTCCATTCACCAGCCTCTTTGCTGTTATCATGTCTGCATTTTTTCGGTCTATTGTAAATACAGCCAGCCGATATAATGGGATCTTTTCCCGGTTACAACAATTGACTATGTCGGGTATATACACTTTTTTTCCAGAAAAGCAAAACTGTTTTGTATTTTTATACAAATATTAAAATTATCTTGCTCTTTCACTACGAATCGCGACTGAGGCGAAACATCAGTCATGAGAAATGATTAGAGGCACCACTTCTGTTCGCTTAAAGCAATAAGAAAGCAGACTGACCTAGTCAAATCCAGTGTCTATGATATTTGAATGAACAGAGAAGAGTTGGGTTCCGATTCACAGGCAGGTCACCACTTGGTGTGTCCTTATGCCCCCGATGCAAGTATCATAGTTTCGCTATGACTAGCGTTATCAGACACTGTCTACGTATTACTAATGTCGGACGTAAGGTCCCATGCAGCGGGCTGCTTAGACCTCTGGAATTAGCTGACACCACGGCGAGCTATCTAACTGTGCTGATGATTGGCTAATCCTGCGGCGTACTAACCAATCTTCAGATGGATAGGATTAACTAAATAGATTATTATCTGCTTTTGTAGAGATAGGGTAGATGAAAATTCCCCGGTCTGACCCTATAAGGGAAAGGGAGTAGAAGGATGACTGAGGTAAAAGTTCTTGTTTTAGTTAGTCTGGTTATTGTTATGACCACCTCCGGTTCTGCGTGATTGGTAGAATACGAGCGAAGAACTTTGATGATTAGTCAGGTCACAGCACTAGGATGTGCGAGATGTATTCAGACTAATGGCTGGCTACCCTCTGATCAACTCCCACTGCGAGATGTTCCGGTGCTGGTGGACAAAACCGTCGGTTCTACCAACTGGGTGGGCTTTGTGCATGGGACATGCGTACAAACATGGCGACAGATGAAAATGGCGAGGAAAATGATGCCATGTTCTCTGACCGTTATTTGATGTTGAACCTTTCGCGATGCGTTTGCTCATAAAGTAGATGTTCACTCTTCCGGGTCAAGGCTACGGCCACACTCTTGACACAAAGCCGTTTTTGACTTCGCCATGGCGCTTCTACTCTTCATTGCGGCAGGGACCATATTGCTGCTCTTCTATCCCATTATCGAATATTTCGTGGACTCGAAGAAGCTGCGGCGCTTCCCTTCTCCGGGTATCGCCGGCTTTTCAGACTTGTGGGCTCTCCGATATCATTAGACAAACAACCGGTTCGAGGCAATACACAATGCACACCGCCGCCTTGGGCCGGCTGTACGAATCCAGCCCCATCATGTTTCATTCACGGACCCGCGAGCCTTGAAAGACACCTATGGGCATGGATCTGAGATAATCAAGGCCCCTTAAGAGGGCATCATCGCCGGCGACTACCACGACGTTGCTAATCCAATCGACGGAGCTGAGCACTTGAGGAAGAGAAGGATCATGAGCCACATGTTCAGCCACAATTACGTTCTAACCATTGAATAAGTTATCAACCAAGTCATCACAGAGCTTATCACGGCGTTGGAAAACAGGTTGGCCCAGGATCTTGACATCAGGTACTGATTCAATTTCTTTACATTCGATGCCATTTCCAGTCTAGCATTCTCGCAACCATTTGGCTTCTTGGAGAGAGACGACGACCTCACGTTCTGCGAGAGACAAGACGGCTCGACTTATTCCGTCAATATCGTCCAGACTTTTCACAATGCAACTACGTATGCTGCCTTCCTCGGCCAGGCCAGGCCAGATCTTGCCTCTTTCATCAAGAACGTCTTAGGCCTCATCCAAGCCCACGGAGCTAACTCACTACGAGACTTCGGAGCTATGTGCATACGTAAGGCTAATATGCGCATCAAATCTGGTAAGGAAGACCAGTGCGCTTTTTTCTCCAAACTTGAAGAAGCCCCCCCCACAAGGGCCAGAGCTCTCCGAAGCAGGCATCATGCTTAAGGCCGGAAGCGATACCAGAGCCAGCCGACTGACAAACACAGTCTTCCTGTTGGCTACGTTGCTCTCTATAGCTAGTGGGTTCGCGATAGCAGAATCAACTAAATTAACTAACTTCAAGGATAAATAACTTAACAACTAGAGAGGATAAAGAAAACTAGAGGGTATTATTACATTCCCCAAGCTAAGCTCACATGTTGGTGCCCATTATAAGTCCTAATTCTCTTTCGGCTAGGTTGTTATAAGGTCACGACTGTAGGTATAGAATAGCGACCCCTAAATTCCTCTCCTAAAATTTGTATCGATAATCCCTACTAGTGCGTGGGTGTAATCACCTAGTGGTTAGGCTCGAGGTTTGTTGATACTAGTGATAGCGCGGCCCCCCTACTCTATTAAAAAAACTCCCGAACTTTGAACCCCTATAATTGCTCTTTAACCTGGTCTAGTAGACTTGAACTCTAGGGAAACTATAAATAAATTGTGTACTAAAAATTGGCCAATATTGAAATGAAAAATATCGACGAGAACCGAATTATAATAGGGGTGGAAAAGTAATATAATAGGGGTCCTTCGGAAACCCTAATGCCATAGTTAACTATAAAAGAATGCCAACTAAATTGTAATAGGGGCCATTACAATTCTCCCTATGGGATAGGCGGTCATATAGCTCTATGAAGCACCTAGTGCTCTAATAGCCAGTGGTTTACCAAGCCTCATCAACGATCTCAAGATTACCCACGCGAAACTTCTGGCCCGTCATATCCGCATAATTGGCGTGGTTATGATAATTCTTCACCCGCTCCCTCACGTATTGAAGGCCACGAACCGGCTCATTCTCCTTCTGATTTTTGGGAACCAACCCCAACCGTTTAAGCAGCGGCGACGGCGCTGGCTTAATATCAACATTGTCACCAGGCCGCACAAAGTAGAAGAGGCCCAGCCGATGAATGTGATCTTGGTCCTTCGGAGGACGGACAACGCGGTGGATAGTCGACTTGAGGTACCCAGCAGACCAAAAGTCCAGCGTGTCGCCAACATTACAGATGATGCCACCATCGACAGGCGGGACGTACTCCCAGTTGCCGCTGGGGGTCTTCAGCTGCAGGCCGGCAACGGTCTGGTTCCAGAGCAGCGTCAAGGACCCAAAGTCCGTGTGTGCACGCGACCAGCTGTTGTCGACCTTTCTGTCGTCCTCCTCACTGCGCGGACGATACATCATGTATCGGAGGTGGTCATCGCCTCTCTCATCGTACCGGTGTCCGGACGAGAAGTAGTCCTCTGGAAGTTCAAGAATTATCGCGCAGAGTTCAAAGATCTTGCTGGCAATTCCGAGAGCGCGCTGGAAAATGAAAATCAGTGTATGCTTTTTAAAAAATAACAGATAAGAACAGTTTCACGCACTCTGGAAAAATTCTCTATCTCAGCACGAAAGGGCTGGAAGAACGGATGAAACGGCTGGTCGGCGTAAGCCGGAGTGAACTTGGCAAAGTTGAAGGACTCAACGTTATCCTTGACCTCGGTGCCTTTGATGTGCTTCTCGTTCGCCTGCAAGTAATCACCTGGTTAAATTGACGGCTTAATAGAATCGATATGGAAAATCACATACAGCACGATAACCAAAGTAGTTGCCATTCGCGAAGTCACACCGGTACTCGGGACGAGATCGGTCTTCGAGGGTAATATTGAAGAAGCCCTGGCCTATATCGTACTGTCGTTGGACCTCTTTGTCCGTCAATCCGGTACCGATAATACTAAAGAAGCCGGTCTCGTGGATCTAGATTTTGTTAGCTACCCCTTTCTATCATGCAACAGAGTCAACCGGTTCTTACGGCATCACGGAGATCTGCTGCCAGCTTTTGCTTGCCGCCAGGTTCATCAAAGTTGCTCAGATCAATAGTTTTGATGTTTGCCCATGGCAGCTTCGCTGAAGTCTTTGCTGGCTGCTCCCAACGAGGCAAATCGGGACCCTTGATAGTGAGTGCTGGCGACATTGCGATGTTCGCCTGAATTTAATTTGAATTAGATACTGGTCCCTTTTACTTCTGCATTCGAGGGAACCATTAGGGTCTCCCCGCAACGGGACGCGAAAGCGCATTTGTACTTATACCCCCTCCGATCTCTGGATGAGCTTATTGGTCGAATGAATCCAACCATCACACCATCCACGCCTCCAATCGCAAATAAACATGAACTTTAATATTCGGCCAGAACCCCGAAAATAAGAACCTTTAACCGTTCAGCTGGATAAATGTTGAAATTCGTATCCCGTTGCCAGGTTATTTTTCGCTCTCCGTACGTATTTCTGATGATACCCCGCTTTTCGACACTAACTCTTGATATGATGCTATCCTTGTCAATATGTCAGTTTGAAGGCGTGCTCACTCCAAACTGCCATGTAACCTTTTATATAGAGACGATACGTATAATTCACCCTAATATTAGTATAAGTCAATTCTACTCGATTCGCAAGCTCAATTCTTAGCGCAAAGAACGTCGGCGCACCAAATTGTTTGAACGAAAATTCAGCATGGACTCGATAAACATTGACAGCAAAGTGCATTCTCCTCCAGCAAACGCTGTGACAAAATCTCTTAGCGTTGCCCACAGACTAGAGGAAGCAGTAGACGCTGCCAGTGCTGGGCGCAAAAAGGCTGACAGACACATTCTTGCCTGGTATTCTTTTGTCTACCTCATCATGAGAGTTCACGTCAGCAATATCAGCAACTCAGCCATCATGAATCTTGAGGATGGGACAGGGATTGAGAAACAGCTAGGCAATTTGAACAGCGAGCAGTGGGCCTGGGTACTCAGCATATTCTACTACCCCTACATGTTCGCAGAGCCCTTGGCAACCCTGGCGCTCAAGCGCTTCGGTCCAAACATATGGATGAGTCGTATCATGATCTCTTGGGTGAGTGTTTAGTCAATAAACGTGGTAGCGCGACTTCGGTTGACGAGCCATGGAATCCAGGGAATTGTTTCAATGTGCCAGGGCGCCACCCAGAACTATGCCGGTATCCTCGCAACTCGCTTCTTTCTAGGGCTATGCGAGGCAGGATTCTACCCTGGTGTCCTCTACCATCTCAGCTTCTGGTACCCAACGGACAGGCTCCCACTAAGAATTGTGAGTTACTCCAATTTTTCATGACTATCAAGCCAGGTTGGACAAAGGATCTAACAAATATGATAATATAGGGCGTCTTCTACGCAACTGGCATGTTCTCTGGGACCATCAGTGGGCTATTGGGTATATCCATTGACCTGATACGAAACAATAGAGTAAACGAGTAGCGCAACTGACGAATCATATACTCCAGCATATGCAATCTCCTTCATGAATGGACTCCATGGCCTTGCCGGCTGGCGATGGGTAAGTCACCAGGCATGAATGTCAAAATGGTTACGTACTGAGATACTGATATGCGGAAACTAGTTATTTATCCTTGAAGGCATGCCAGCCATTCTGTGCGGTATCTATACGTACTTTCGTCTCCCGAATTGTTAGTTATACCTATAAATTCCAACTGGGCAAAATCCCCCGCTAATGCTTCTCAGACATTGATACGGCCAAATTTCTCAAGCCCGAGGAAAAGGAGGTCCTCCGTGCAGACTTGGCCAAAACTGCACCGGATGTGAATGCTAAAACATGGAATTTTGACCAGCTGAAAACGGCCTTCAAGAACTCCACATTCATTCCCTTCACACTCATCTGGATCGGTCACGGCATCGGTGGCTTTGGTATAACTTTCGTGTTGCCGACTGTCATTTATCAGCTGGGTATGACCGATACGGCCATTTCGCAAATTATGACAATGGTAAGTAGCTGCAACTTGAACTATTGTGTTTTATCAAAAAGACTAATGACACCCCAAAGCCACCCTATACATTCAACTTCATTTTCCTCGTCACGGTTGCGTACTTCGTCCACAAAGGCCGCCTTAGTCCCTGGGTTGCTGCTCTTGGCATCGAGGCATTGCAAATATTGTGTTATATCCTACTGATTACCGTGAGCAGCCCTGTGGCAAGGTATATTTTTGTCATGGTTGCCACGGCTGCATCTCAGAGTCTTTTTCCTATTATCTGGCCGGGTGAGACTTCTCCTAGCTTGGTCTTCAAAACCAAGTTGCTAATATGACTACTTTATGACAGAGCGAATCCGGGCTGCTCATGGTACAACTGCAGCAGGTGTGGCCATCGGAATCACTAATGGCGCAGCCCAACTGATGGGAATTGTGGTAAGTTCCAACGTATTGAATTTTTTATAACTTTGCTTTTCTCACTAAGATGTTGCCAATGTTAGGGACCTCAAATCTACCAATCCAAGTTTGGGCCTTACTATCATGTCAGCTATGCCTGTTCCATTGGATTGTTGTGCTTTGCCTGCATGGCAATTAGTAGCTGCTGGTACTTCGTTGCTACGAATGATCGTCGGTCACGCTAAGTGGAAACCTCAGAAACAGATGAACCTACAAACTCTTCAGTCAAGGCAGAGTCACGAATTAGGCTACGAAGAAAACGTCGGAAATAAAAGAAACAATGCAAAACACCAGATCACCTACACACCCTGATCGGTCTTATTGATTGTATTCGAGCAATACAGTTGGCAAGAATCCCCGGCTCCGCATATGTATCAACTATATAGACCACAGCGAGTCCCTTTCATCCAGCACTCTCATATCGAATATAGCTACCACATGTAACTAGAAGGAAACGACTTTGACCGAGGACAAAAGTCCGTAATCCTGCGGTGGCTGTGCGCTAACTGGGGTCGTTGTACCATTTGCTCCACTCATTAGTTCTGACCACAACGGGCGCAGAGTATTCAGAAGAGGCGTGGTCACAAGAGCCTCCACGTTGTTTTTGCCACCCCGAAGATGAGTCGATATGTCGGCACGAGCCCAGGTGGGATCCAAAGGTGGGAGAGTCTGACCATTAAAGGTGACCTGAAGGGTATGGAAGATAGCACCAAAATCGAGAATGGAATTTTTGCATGAAGTGCAATTTTGCGGTGGCCAAGTAAAACTGGCCGAATAGTACCCTCTACCACTTGTCGTTGTCAGGTTATTGTCAAAATCCTTCCAAGATTTCAGGCCGCTTAAGAGTGTGTGGGTCATGTTGTATTTCACCGTATCGCTCGGTAACATCTGAGATAGATCTGATGGAGGATCCCAGTGCTCAATCTCAACAGTCCAGTTTGTGATCTCAAGAGGCACGGATGATGAGATCGGTGGATAATATTGCGAGGGATCTTGGAGATTGTATACGTGTCCCTTATCTAAAAGTCCGTTGGCTCTTTGCGTGAATATCGATCGAAGATAACTATAGCGGACTGATTCCCAGCTAATTGAAAGGGAATTGTTTTCGGTCCGTGTAAAATTTAAGATCGGGACCTTGTCTCCAGTCCAAGCATCCAAAAAGTAGGGCGTTCCAGTACTGGCAAATTGAACTTTGCCCTCACTGTACCCGTTGCCAAGACCAGCGGTCAAAGAAGAAACGGCATCGTTGTAGACAAAAACGTAATTGTAGTCGTCCGTTTGACGCCAATATGTGTACCACGTGTTGTTGGCGACAACCCTGGTAATAGGAGAGATGCCAATAGATGCGAGGGAATCGGCAAGCTTTTCATAAGGCACCTGATGTACATTCTGAAGCGATAGAAGACCATGAAGAGTTTCGTTGACGAATTTCGAGCCACTCTCATTGAAGCTGGCCAGATATGCTGGGATGCCCCCAGAAAACAGAACAGAAAGACCTGCGCGAGCAAACTCGGCAATGTCCTCTGCACCAGCCACAGTCATGGAATCATTTCCACGTACAACCAAAGCTTTGAACCCTTGGGCGTCGGGTCCTAGAACCCTATCCTTCACGTAGGCCTGAGGTAAATCAAAGTTATTTGGTGACAAGTACTCATAGGCATAGCCGGCTTCTTCCAAGTCCGTGGGCATGTAGTTCCTTTCAATTTGCGGGAAGGTGGCGATGTATTGGTAGAACGCGACATTCATCTTCGGTATACCTGACTGGAAAATAAAAGAATGCCGAGATAGCCAGTCGAGAAGTCTCCTTGTAGAATTCCCAGGCAGGCATGCGTGGGCCGTGCATGTCGGAGAAGGCGTAGTCAAACGTGGACCAACCTGGCCATGTTGTATTGCCGTACGAGCCACTGTAAGGGAATCCATGGATGATAAATTGAGTAACTGATCCCGCAAAGGATCGTTTGGCATCCCACAGCCATTCCGGAATCGTCTGCTGATAGGCCTCCCCGCTGATTGCTCCGCATTCTGTTGAAACAAGACGTTTTTGCGCGAGATTGGCCGGCCCGGTATATTGGCGATACCCGTCGATTAAATGATTAAAACCCAATGACTCGCACTCTGGCCCACCGACTACTCCAATATTCTGTAGCATATCCATGGGCAGATTGTATGCCACTTGGGCGCTAAACTAAAGATTGAGGTAGCTCTCTGCCCAGGCTTCAAGCGTTGACAAGTAAATTCCGTAAAGATTGGTCAGCGTCTGCCGGTAGTCTGCCACATGACTATCACCGGAGTCTAACTCATCGGTCACCCACCAAACGGTCGGTTCTGTGTCAAATCCTATCTTATTTTGATGAAAAAGGATAGGCAAATACTTGGTAATGTCATATGCATGATCTGCGATGAAGCGTGTGGTGTAATTTTCAGTGAAAAACACGTTCGCTCTTGTCTCGATGGAGTCTTCCCAGCCATAATTACCGACTTCTTGAACAAGTTGTTTGAGATCAGATCCATCGGGGATGATGTACTCTTCCCAGTAGTCGGTCGTCGTCTTCGCTCCAAGAGCAGAGAAATGATCCACGGCCCAACTTCCTAACTCTATTCCCGACATGGCCCCAGGGTGGTGCCCTTTTAGTATGGGTTCTGATTGGCCGAGGGCGGGTAGGAAAAAGCGGAGCGGGGACCTGGGGCCATCGCGATTTTGGCCCCAGGTCTAAAAGGTTTTCTAGTATTCGGATTGAGCTGATCTTTTAGTATGTTATATGCCCGATAGTAAATTTTGATCTGTCAAATTTTGAGCGAGATCGGACGACTAGAAGTGCTAGAAATTAAGCCTTGCAAAAAGGGGTGTTTTTTTTGATGGGGGATGCCAAGACCGCTGGCTACGGAGGGCCTATGCCCTTTCGGGTCAGTTTGGGGCCTTATCTATAAGGCTCTGATAAAGCCTTACCTATGACTTACCTATGAAGCTCCGAAATTCTCCATGTCGGGTTCGATTTTTTAGGATTACTCACGTTCTACGTAAGATATTAAGATCGGGTAAGTTGCTAAAAATATGCCTACGATTAGGCTACTATATAGCGGTAATTTTAGCATAAAAGTAGTACTAGATCGTATATAACTAATAAAAAAGAGTAGGGGGAATATTTTTTATTCGGTATAGATACAAGTTTATATTTATCGGATAGAGCGCGTTGTGAGGATTATAATGATTATAGCATCGACCTAATTAGACAATTAGTAGGGAAGTAATTGTATAATTTAGTCCTTGATAATAGTATAAAGGTTCGACTTAGAGAAATATATATCTCGAGTAGTAAGAGTAATATATAGTATAGGATTTTTTAGTAGGTTAAGGGTAGTTTTATAGGTTTTTTTTTTAGGTAATAAGGCAGTTTTATAGGCAAATAATTAGCGGTAGTATCTATATAGCAAATACGGGCGAATAAGTTACATAAAAATCTTAGGTTTCTATTTCTTTTTTATTTTTCCAAAATACGTCTATATCTAATATTATCAAATCTTCAACCCAATTATTTATATCTATCTTATTCGATTTGTTGTAGGCGTTTAAAGTTTGTTAACCTTAGGTAACGTGTATATGAGGTGCCGAAATAAGGCGGTGTGCCGAAACGCCTCATAGATACCTGCAACACAATTGGAGATAGATTCATTAGATAGAACTATTATCGTATAAAAATATATGTGTATTATCCTCTGCCTCTCCAATTGAATACTATCTATTGTTAGGTCAATAATACATCGGGTTGATCAAGAGGTGGCTGCGCGAATAGCCGTCAACCGGAATAGAAGATACACTGCGGAACAAGAATCATTTCTCGCTCCAGCGTTATAGGGGTCCATAATGTCTAATTTTTACAATACGTATAATTTCAGGCAGTCATTATAGAACCAAAGTACTGATATTGATGTCTACCTACTATGTTTCGTGAAAGTCTTGTCTCTGAAATTTGATTCTAGGTACTTCATGCGACCGGGCTCGTGCATCTGTTACGATAGGTGTTACGACAGATTGTCATAGGAATATCACGATAAATACCGTAATGTAACCCGGGGTTACGGAAATACTTTAATTCCGGCATCCAAATTTAGCTCTTTCTCGTAGCCTCCCTTTGGCTTTCCTAGTCCCAACACATCCCTATGCTAGATGGTATGCATGTATATCCCCCATCACAACGTGCTCTGCTAGAGGGCATTTGGCTAGTTCACCCCTTAGCTGGCTAAGTATATTGCTACTAGGTCTATTGTACACGTTGTGAATAAATAGGTCGGTCCAATCCTTGCCTATGCGGGCCCTTATTAGCTTCAGTAGCTAGTAGTCCTACGATATCAACTAACTTGACTATGTACTCGGATCGATCTTGTTTGACACAAAGAGGCATACACTAGGCTAGGGAGGGTTTGTTTGCTCCCCTCTGGAGGCCGGTTGCGTAGGGTAGAGTAATTGAAATGTTGCGGTTGCTGGTTGGTGGATCATGTATTGGTTTTCTTCCACGGCTCCTGTACTACGATGATGTCCGTTGTCAGGACCGTCTTGTCTATGTGAAACGTAGCTATTACTAGCCGCGCCTTATGTGCGATATACTGAAGCATTTCGAATAACTTCATTAATAATGTTGCTCGTCGTTATTCCACTCGCTAGTCTCGTGCCAAACTTCGTTATTGGGGTCCTCGACTGTGGGTGCGTCGGTGATGATTATGGAAGGGGAGGTGGCGAGCCTTGCTCGTTGTCGGTTGTATTTGAGAGTGATAAGCTTTTGGCATTCTGGGCTCTCTGGATCTAGCTCCTCTAGACCTAGCTCTAGTGTAATCTCAATGTCGTTGATTGTTGTTACGTCGTTGGTGAAATGGGTAGGCTCGTCTTCAAAATTATCTTGTTGTGTGATATCTAGTAGAAGGGCACTCTATGAAAGTTGGATATCGAACTAGTTGCTGTCATCGGGTTGTTCGTCTATGGTGTCTTCCGGCTCTCCTTGTTACGGGATGGGTTTCTTTGAAGCTATTCCCAGATTCTTCGTTGTGCGTGCCGGACCAGTGGCGATTCGCCTCCGATCCGCCCCCGCTTCGCTTGTGATTCTTTCCCCACCGCACAAACATTATGTCAGCCTCTTCTATAAGAAAAGGCGTCCTGTCCTTTGGCCATGATTCTCTTTAAGAATCAGTCTCTGTTCTTATTACAATATATTGCCCCCGCCTCCTCTCAAGAGTCACCTGTGGCATTCAGACAGTCGTGCCTTACCTGATCGACAGGCTTACTATCCTGCCAACTAGTTCGTAACACTCCTACGCGACGCTTTTTGGATACCGTGTTTGCGGGTTAGGTTCTCTGAGAAGCAGCCTAGGATCTTGTTGACCGCCGGCTCGCTACCATCGTAGCTGGTGGGATTCTATCGCTTTGACAAGGATTCAACTATTTTAGCAGGAATTCATTCTAGATCATTGGCTGAGTCCGAGATCAGCCTGCTTTTGTGGCTAGGCGCTTGTCTATCCCTAGAAATCATCATGCTACGGTATCTAGATTAGAAAAGCGTCACGCTCTTGGCGATTGACTCGAGATCATTAGCATTCAACGAGGAGGTGTAACGGCAACATAGATCAAGATTTCCCAAGCCTTATTGTCTACCGTTCTTTGTTGACTAGTTAAGTAGCTAAGCTCACGATAGCTAATCCTTATTGGATTTCTGGTCATAAATAGTATTGTTTAGCACATATAGTTAATTAAATAACTTTCAATCCTAGTCAAGTATAACCCCGGTATAGATCCTAGGAAACTTTGAGTCGGGATTATTATGGGAGACTTAGAAAATGATATCCAGTAGATAGAGGATTATTTACTATTGATGGCCCGTTGGATCTTGATAGAGGGGAACTAGTGACAAACCAGTAACCTTATCCAAAGTTTCCCGAACCGTTTTATCAAGCGACTTGAGCTCTATTTCCAGTGGATAAAGATGCCTAGCTACATAGCTATGCCTTAGATCTTGTTTAGCGTAAGATATTCGAAATGCGAGGTCTGAGGCAGAGAACGTTTGAAATAGCATTGATAACGGCTAAAGCTCCGCCCTCCGTAAAGCCAAGAAATATTCCGCGACCCTGTGGTCGCTTGTACAATACTTCGGAATTAGATCGACATTTTTGCAAGGATGGCACTTCTTTGCCAAAACCGAATGTGTTCGTCCGCAACGCATGTAGTCCAACCCCTAAATGATGTAGCCCTTTTGATAGTTTCTTAGAGACGCCTTAGTGGATTGAAGCTCACAATGCATGATATTTAGTAGATTTTCGATACGATTCGTTAAATCCCCTGGTCTATATTAGATAATCTTTTACGGTATTTTTCTTTTAAGCAAAACGTAGGACCACATACATTTAACTGTGTTAGGCAGCCTATTCATGATTTTAGAATTCTCCTACTCGAGAGCAAATCTAGGGCGTAGCTCTAGCTAAGCTTTCGCGGTAAGCCTAGAGAAATGCTCTGCATTACGGAATAGATAAGCGGCAACAATCAAATGGCCATAATCTTCCGACGTTGGAATCGATTGAAAACCTTGAAACCACGTTGAAACCTACGCTCTAATTGCCTTGACATAGTTATACTTGTCGTATTGAATAGCAAGGATAGCTAGCCACTTGGCATCCGTGGGAGCGATTTCTTTAGGCTCTTGGTAATAAAGGATGGCAATTATTGCACCTATCGCGGCCGGGTCATCATCGTGCAAGATGAGCTCCGGGTAGGTATCATTCGCTAGCCTAGTTCCTTCGTAGAAATTTGGGCTAAAAAGTTTCGCGAAAACGGGTAAAGCAAGACCAAGTACCTTTGACGATACCAGAAACCGCCGTATGTTTTCTAGAGGCGGAGCCTCGACAACTATGATAACGTTCCCGTCTTGATCGAATCGTTCGATAGTTGAGGCCTCTTCTCGAATTTCCTCTGTATTTGGATCTTGGATAGGCATTGTGATTCCCTCTCGTCAAGTTTCATAAAGCTCAAGCATAGAACAGAACGTGCGACGAGCGAGCAGGAGCTTATAGGAGGTACTTTCCGAAAACCACTTACAGGGGAAAATTGACTACTAGATATAATATTATAATCAACATTCCTCACCTTGAAAGCTTCTAAGAGGCGCAAGTTCTAGGAATGTCGTGACGAGGCGTTAGGTAGTTAATAACTTAGCTACACGTACCTATTACGTAACATCATTATGTGAGCGAAGAGGAAAGGACGGCAAAAGCAGGCGAGGAAGGGGGTACGTAGAGTATTAGAGCTAGCCGTGGCCAGAATACAACATTCTTGTCACCTTTGGATGCGATTTCACGAAGGCTAACGAGGATAGTTCCCTTATAAACAGGGAAATGATAAGCAACTAATAATACAAAGTCCCCTTTTTGTTCTCCTCCCCCTTCCCTCCTACTAACTCTATTCCTAATATGGCCCCTACCAGGGGCCGTCGAATACGGGGTTCTGATTGGGCCAGGGCGGGTAGGGAAAAGCGGGTACGGGACCAGGGGCCATCCCGAATTTGGCCCCTAGTATAAAAGGATTTCTGGTGGTCGGATTGGGCTGATCTTTAAGTATGTTATATGCCCAATGGTAAATTTTAATCTGTCAAATTTTGAGCGAGGTTGGACGACTAGAAGTAGTAGAAATTAAGTGTTGCAAAAACGGGTATTTTTTTTTGATAGGGGACGCCAAGACCTCTAGCTACGGAGGGCCTATGCCCTTTCGGGTAATTTTAGGGCCTTATCTACGAGGCTCCGAGATTCTCTATGTCGGTTTTAATTTTTTAGGATTACTCCCGTTCTAGGTAAGATATTAAGATCGGGTTTTTTGCTAAGAATATGCCTACGATTAGGCTACTATATAGCAGTAATTTTAGTATAATAATAGTACTAGATCGTACGTAATTAATGAAAAAGGTTAGGCGGTATACTTTATATTTTTCTTATAGATATAAGTTTATGTTCATTAGATAGAGCGCGTCGTAAGGATTATTTTGATTATAACATCGATGTGGTTAGACTATTAATAAAGCCGTAATTATGTGATTTGTTCGTTGGGATTAATATGCAGGTACGACTTAGTGAAATATATATTTCCTATAGGAAGAGTAGTTGTATATATACTAGGGAAGAGTTAACTAAAGACTATTTTTATAGAGATTCTCTATAATAGACAAAGAACTCGATATTGAACTAGACGATGATATATCTAGTATCTATAGTCGATCTCCGAATTGTCCAAAATTTTCTACTCCTACGTAGTCGAAATTGAATTTAGTAAGCTCGGATCTACCGGAGATTAATTTATTGGATTATTAAATATCTTTAGCTCGTGGCTTAACGATTGCCCTAGAAACTACCCGCGTACGCTTACAACCTTCAAAATATACGTATGGTCTGTTACTATACCGTTTACGCGAAGAGAAACTTCAGTAGTTGAAAACACAAGAAGATGAGAATAGATTTTACCGATCTTGTTGCGAGAACTTCTTTGAACTTTTAGCGGGAGCAATGGATGTAATGCAAGACTTGCTTTTATAGCCCTTATTTGAACCGGAAATTCCCTCTAGTGGGCAATAAGAAGGTTTTAAATGTAGTTAACAAACTTTGTGAAGTTTTAGAGAAGTTAGGGATATAAGAAGCAAATTGTGAGCAAAAGTGGAAAGCTCGATAGGGTATTCAAAAAAATTGCAATTCAACGGGCTAGGTGTGACTTATTGTTGTGTCGGAGCTTCAAGAATAAAGAATAGGGCTATTTTGGGATAGTGCTCCCGAAGCGATATAGGGTAGATCGAAATTAGTTTTACTAGTTTATACGCAAAGATTCTTTCTCGAAACCTATTTCAAAACATATTAGTCCCTATTCGCTCTAGTCTATTTTAGGCTTTCGAAATGTATTGTAAGACAGTAATACATGGGAGTTTACTATGTAATCTTACGAGATAGCAATATAGTCGATACCTATAACTTCAATTTTACCGCCTACTCTAGGAAACGCTTTGTTATTAGTATGCTAATGCTACCAATCGTCTGTAACGTGCCCCGAAAAATCTCTCTATCGAGGCGTGATATGACCTATGATACGAGACTTTCTAAATTACTGACTATATCTTATATTACCGAAGCCGCTAATCTTGCGAGAATATTCCCCTATACCTCTCCTAATTTGATTGGAGCTTACGGGGGCCTTAAACAATAACTAATATATAAGCTATCGTATCTAAAGAATCAAGTATTAATATATGTACCTATAGGGGATTCTAAGAGCCTAATTATATTTCTCGACTTATGCGGGAGGCTAAGGGCTATTAAGAGCAAATTAACTATCTAGGATTTTAGCGCTTATATAGGGCCTAAACAATAGGGCCCTAAGCGAAATATACGTGTCCCGTAAGGCGCAATAAGCCTTTTAGTAGTATTATTAGAAAGCCTTTGCTATAGTCCCTATAGCTAAGGATTTTCGATATATATTTCTTTTCTAATATATAAGCATCAAAACTTTCTGTTCCTCCCGATCGGTAATATACCTTTATACTCTTCCTAAAAAATGGCGGAAGTCATCGGTGTAGTTTTAGGCGCAATAGTATTTCCGATAGTTGTAGGCTAGCTTGGAAAATCTATTGCTATACTTAAAGATTTCTGCGATTAGCTAAACGATGCCCCCGATGATATTCGACGGCTCGTACGAGAAATCGAGTTCTTTAGCCTTATAGCGGCATATATAGAGGAAGACCTATTACAAGAATTGGGTCTTATTCCCCCTATATAATAGCAAACACGTACTACAATGCCTCAAACTCTATAAAGAGGCATCCGAGGATCTAGTATTAGTATGTACCGATATCGTTTAGGATACGAAACCTCTTAACTACTTGCGCTAGGCTTATAAATCTACTAGACTAGTAATACAGAAAGGGAAGATCGAGAAATATATGGCCCGGCTACAAAAAGTGATATAGTTACTTATGTTATGTTATGGTTAACTACTTGTAGGGTAGTAGGCCTATCGGTCAGGTGAGAGACGATGCTCAAATGGAATTAGTCTGAATGAATTCAATAAGAACAGAGACTGATTCTTGAAGGAGCCTATATCAGAAGAGACAGGATGCTCCTTTTTATCGTGGAGAGCTAACATAACCAATGTGCGGTGAGGAGTAAGCGAGAAGTAGGCGATTCGGCAGGGCTCCGGTGGGGAGTCGTGAGCATTCCGATCGCGCACAACCCCGAAGAGTTCTGAATAACCTCAAAACTGCCAATTCTGTAACATGTTATCTCAACAATCTTATATACGGTGTGTTTAGGGGCTTAGGGTTCAATCGACGCTATTAGGCTAATAATATAGAGCGCTTATCCGCGTTCAACCCTATCTTATTATCGAAGAAATAGGGCGACGTCGAGTAAGTTGTTTAGACCCGTCAATATCTATAACCGATGTGGCTTACGAGAGTAAGTACTCTTATATCGAATAGGTTGGCCTAATATTAATATCTGATCTAGAACGCTATAGTAATTAGTTAATGCTTACTACACTACGTAGAAAAAGCCTAGGCTTTTTTAAAGACCGTAGCTCTAGATGGCGCCTTAGTTTGCCCTACTAGATGACTTCTAAAGTCATAGAAGTTGCCGGTATAAGAGCCCCTAGTAGATAGAACTAGATGCTACGAGCTTATAATATAATTATATTTAGGTCACGGGCAGTTGGCTATGTTATAAGTAGGAGTCTTTAAGGGCTACAAAATTTGTTTGCCTCGGGGTAGGCTTTACCTTTTGACTAAATCGAGGATATAGGCCGAACACTTCTTTATATAAGCATTACGTATAGCTAATATATTGAATTTATTGATGCTAACTAATTCTTAAGTAGGTTGGCCGCTTAAACCGAACTAAGATTATCGAGTTTCTCTTAAGTCAAGGAGTAGACCTAAGCTCTTTAGATTATATACCTATCTACTGTAGGGTAATTAGTGTAGGCCCTAAAGCAGAGGATCGGGAAATACTATCATTGATTCTATCTATACGTATCCTGTTCTAACATATAGACATTAATTATGAGACCGCGGAAGATCTTATAGGATTGCTCCCTTTTCTAGTTTCATAAAACGCCGCCTTAAGAAGTATAGCTCGCTCGTTCGTAGTGGCTGCTCATACGTCTAGTAGAATAGGGGAGTTTAAATTCCTACTATGTCTCCTAAAAAGTAGATATCGGTATGTTTGATTTAGTTGCTGGATGATCGATTGAAGACGCTGGAGACCTTGTGATTACGAGCCTAGAACACAACCTATTTTAGATTGTTATTCTTTTCTATAGACTATATAGGTCTAATACGGAAGCTATTTTTACGCTATTATTTATAGCTATATTGGATTACTGCCAAAGTAGGGGTTTAGGGGAAGAGTAACTATAATAGGTATAGCGTGTTTCGAAAGAGGGTTCGAGAAAGAATCTCTATGTGTAAATAGTGAAACTGAATCCGATCTATACTATATAAAGGAACATATATAGATAGTTTACTAGAGAAGATTTAGCTTACTAGAGGCCCGCGGTAGTCTTTTCGGCCTTCTCTATATTAATTAGCCCCTACTCTATTGTATACTAAGCATAATAATTCCTACCTTTATGTATAGTACTTCTGGCTCGGATCTTCCTTTGCTACGGTAGTTTATATCATATTTCCCGGGAGTATACTAGCGAGTTTAGTGGCTTCGTAAAATAACATTAGATATCCCGATCGTCTAGGTCATATATAGGATTATGTGTTATATGTGTGTTTGTGTGAATTTATTTACTACAACCCTACAATACGCCCCTATCGAATACGCAATAGGAGGCTACGATAGCTAACATTGGTAGAACATATCCGTTCTATCCTCTTCCCTAATAGAAGCTTATATATTAAGAAGTATCTAGTCCGAGAGGCAAGGACAAATTAAAAAAGAGATGTTCAATATCTCGCTTTAGCTTTGTTTTCAAATATATTCTTAAGTGGAAAATTTATAGCCCGTTGAATTTTTCGGATAAGTTTAGCGACTTTACCTAAATATCGAGTACCCGTAGTAACGAGAAATTGCTAGATATTAGTTAATAACGATATCAAAATAAAAAATAAAAAATAAAAATAATTAAAAAAAATAAAAGAAAATTAAATAGTTTTACTTATACTTTGCAAATACTCAATAGTTTAAGCCGATAAAACCGCGTATAAGAAACTAAATACGCTTAAGTCAGCTAGCCAACGATTAGTTTCCCTTGCATTAGCTCTATAGTTATACTCTTCTATTTTGTGCATCAAACTTATAACAATCGAAGGAAGTAATACAAGATATTGCGTTGTTGCTTAACGGGGCGGATATTCTATGCAAGATTCTATAGAGGCTAAGAGCTCGTTAGCAAGCGTAGGTACGAGTTAGGGGAAAACAATATCACAACCAATCTTCACGATTCCGTCTAGACTAAATAATATTTCGCGACATAATAGAGTTGGATGCGTTAAACCAAGCCTAGTTAGATATTATGTACTATCAAGGACCTTCGATAGTTAGTATGTCTTATCTCGGTATTTTTGGATCTTCTAAAATGTTGGATAACGGAGTAGTACTTTGTAATATACCTAGCCTATTATAGATCCAAGTTGTGCCTCATTAAGGTATAAATAAGGGCAGTTGACAACTTGCTCCAACACCAAGGGGAAAATTTCAAATAGCCTATACATTAAATTTCTATTTAAGTAAATTTCTCGTAGGGAGAGGATATTTGCATAACTAAATTCTTTTGTCGGGGCGTCCTTAGGTACTAGTAGATATACGTGACGTTGGAGCTAGCGCGTAGCCCCTTCGAACTAGTTGGCTCTCGGTAGCCTATCGTTGTTTAAACAGCCCCTTCTATTAGCTAGCTATTGTAGGGGTCCTAATATCTAGCAGCGGGGGAAAGAAAGTATTAGAAATAGCACCGCTTCTCTTTATATTATGCTTAGAGCTTTATCAGTACTAGAAGATAGGATCAAATCATAACTGTTTTTAGTCAAATCTTTTTCAAAGGTTGAAGGTAGGAATAGGGAGCTTGTAGGATATATAGGTTTTACTGAAGCGGTTAGTTAGCGTATATGGCTTAAGTAATAACCTTATGTGACGGTTTTGACGGATCGGGAAAGGAAGCCTACCTACGTCTATTGAATTTCAAACGAGTATAACTTAGCGAATATTGAGCACGGGGAGGTAATAGAGATATTTTCGTAGAGTCTATAAAATTCTCTATCTACCAATTTATTTGTCTATTATATCTGCGATTCTAGGTGTGGTATAGGATTCCAATCATATGCAAGTTAGAAACATTTGAAGATGATGACTTCAATTAGTCTCAATTAATGATTTACGTTTTGATGGGGTTGTAGTGATATATATTATGTAGGCGGGGCCGAGCGGAGCATTCGATTGTCTAGAGCGTTCGCTATGTATTTGCGTTATCTCTCTTGATACTGGACACCCCAATGGAATTGTACGTACGCTTATTGGCTCGTCGTGCGTTGTCCCGCTCACCCTAGTACGTGTCCCGTCGGTTGGTAACCCTATCAAAGTCACAAGGTTCCCATAACGCCATAATTCTCGACCCCCAATAATACGCCCCTTAGACATTTGAGAATGGCGAATAGCGGAACAAATTATGAGGACTTTGGGAAGAATTATGATTCATAGAATGTGGCATAACCCAACCAATAGCACTTAGTACAGTTAGCCGAAAAATGTATCATTAATTGCGCCTAGGAGCGTGCGTTGACTTTTGGAATTCCTTAAATCACGCGTTCTTTAAGTATGCCAAACATTGTTGGAATGATATCCAACGGCCTATACTCTCACCTATCACAAGAAGCTTATTAGGCTGGCATACCCTCGTTATTAGACTATTGGTCAAGATTCTGCATCACAAGTGCTGATTGATGGCCCGGATCGCTAGCTCTATTGGTTCGAGCTAGGTAGATTTGATTGAGTCTTTCGGGTATGACCCTAGTCGGAATCTAGGGCTAATGCTACCCAAACGACAGCTATAGTTTGTAATAACTCCGACTCTCTCTATGCCTATACTAAAAAGTTAAATATAAGAGGCCGGTACCAAAGTGAACTATCAAGTTTAATTCTTTGTTCTATTTATGTTGACTATATTTGACTACCTTTGACAATATCTATACACTAATCAGTTCCCTCTAACGACGGAGATAGGAAGCTCGATAACGGCAGTGCCGGCAGTATTAGGCCTGGATTTCGCCCCGGCAAAACTTCCGAAAGACTCAATCAAATCGACCTAGTTCGAGCCAATAGGGTTGGCGATTATGTTGCCTTGCCATAGCTTGCGGTTTGTGGCGACTAGTCAATAGGCAAAAGCTCCGTTCTTAAGGGCATTAGCGGATATCCTTTTCCTCGCAAAGATGGGTTCTGTACTTAGTTTCCTACGGAGATAGTGCTTCGTCACGATAACCGGGTAAAACGAATAATAGTTAGCCTTTTACCTAGCACATCTCGCTTACATAAGAAGAAAGAACGATTCGCCACTTTTCAACGTGACTTTGTGGACTTTAGTGAATTACCTAGGATAATTCACGATGCTTCTCGTCTAATAGGAGTCCGTGGCTTTAGCGACTTTGCTAATGCTCCTACTTTTGCCGTAGACGTTCTTAGACTGGAGTTAGTCGGTAATATAGCTCTCTATCTGATATTGGTTGATCTTCCCGGCTTGATCTCCGTATCCGAGGATAAGGAAGACGTTTTACTCGTTTAAGGGCTAGTCGATTCTTATTTATAGAGCTCGCGTACTATAATACTTGCTATGATTCTAGCAAGTAGTAACGCGGAAACGCAGAAAATCATCTAGAGGGCACGCTATTTCGACAAAGACAGTATTAGGACTATAGGGATCATCACAAAGCCCAACCTCATCAACAAGGACACAGAAGAGCGAGTCGCACGACTAGCCAAAAATCAAGATCGCACGAAATTGAACCTTGGCTTCTTTCTTCTCAAAAACCCTTCCCCGACCGAGCTAGCTCAGGGAATAAGTTTCCTATAGCGCCGTCGGGCGGAATTGGACTTCTTCTCCAGCGAACGTTGGAGGATCCAAGATCTTGACTAGTCAAGAATCGGAATCGATAGCCTACGCTTATTCTTGGAAGGATTACTTGATAGCTATATCGAGAGAGAACTTCCAAAAGTCTAGAAAGAAATTTATACCTTGCTGAAACTTGTTCGCGAAGAAATTTTAGACCTCGGAATTGAACGAGCGACTCCTACCTAAATTCGCATATTCCTAACTCGTGTTAGGAATAACTTTCATTATATCGTCAGAAGTAGCCTCGATGGAAATTATGATGATCGTGATGGATCCTTTTTTCTGGCCGATGAAACAAATTCGCCTCGTCGGTTACGGATAGTTGTACACAGAGAGAATGAAAAATTTGCAAGCTATATAAGGAGACATAGTTAGCGGAGAAAGATCATTTCGTAGGATAGCAAAACTGCTTCCTCGGAAGAATCCGAAATTGAAGAAGATAATGATGCTAGCGATAGGGATAATCATGACAAAGAGCTTCTGGTTACGAAAAAGGAGATGATAGCTTGGATAGAAGAGGTAAGAAGAGAAAAATACTTTGGTAGAATAATGCTAACGACAGTAGATGTATCATTAGTCAAGAGGTCGTGAACTTCCTAGAAACTATAACCACTCCCTTCTACAGCGCTTGTTCTATAGCTAATTATCTCGCTGGGAAAATATTTTGCGGTATTATATGGACTCTGTTGTGAATCTAGTGTCTCGCTTTACCGAATTAGCTTTGGCTTTTGTTGTTAAGGACATAAAAGTTAGGAGTAGCCTATTCAAAAGCGTCACAAATATCTTGAACGAGAACGCTCAAAACGCCTATACTCTATTGTTAAGTGTAATGAGTACTTATTGCGTTTCTTCACACGATTATTGGCCCGTCGTGCGTGCTCCCGCTGCCTGTCGTGCGTGTCCGGTCGGGGTATACCCCATGAAAAGTCCTAGGTTTCTACGACCCGACCTACTAATAATCCGGTGAGGTCTCGATTTCGAGACTCTAGAATACTCCTTTTTTGGATCGGATCAAGTTCTAGAAGTTTATAAAGAAGGTATTTCTAAACGGGTTAGTAAAATGGGATTTTCTATTGGAGAGACATATTCAAAGCATGCGGTTATACTGCCCCTTTTTTGGATTGCCCTTATAATTGAAATAGATTGAAATCATTTATTTGGTTCCCTCTTTGAAAGTCAATATATCTATAACCCTAGCCAATCCCCTACTCTAAAATATCTAGGTGTCTGTCCTTAAGTGGATATGGATATAGATTAGGTTAAAGACACTTTCTTTTGATGTTTTTGTAAATCTTATAGGCTGCCATTGTCAATATCTACCTTAACTATATACTTGCCCCCCCCCCCCCCCCCCCCCCCCCCCCCCCCCCCCCCCCCCCCCCC